>FLNY01004578.1_pt1 | contig 25798 bp, 28 predicted proteins | sample 1140381 | NCBI WGS metagenome assembly FLNY01 (sample SAMEA3878172, study PRJEB12797) | bioreactor metagenome | biome: Moose rumen | place: Sweden | collected 2011-10
GTTTGACTGCGCGAGAATTTTTGAAACAATCAATGAAAATCAAATGTAAGCTTGACTGCGAATTGGAACAAATTCAGAATCTGAAAGATTTGGCGACCAGAATAACGCCTGTTATTAGCGGTACTCCTTCTGTTAGCAACAGTTGCCAATCAAAATTAGAATCTGCGATTGTCAATCTGCAGGAACAATCAAACGTGCTCGGAGAAGATGTTGTTAAATATTTGGAGATACGCGCCGAAATTGCCGATACGATAAAAGCTGTTGTAGACGATAACGAAAGATTAATATTGGAATATCGATATTTGACTTTTCGGACGTGGCGCAAAATCGCCGCCGCTATGAATGTTTCCTTGCCGCGCGTTTACCAGTTGCACGAAAAAGCCCTACAATCTTTTGAAAAAATTTTTTCGACTCCAACAAAATTATAGTGAATTATAGTAAATTATATCTTGACAAAGGGGGTATGATATAATCGTAGAAGTAGACAAAAAATAAAAACTGCCCTGCAAAGCAAGCCCTGTCCCCCACGTAGTGGGGAAGGGTGGGTGGGTACGTGGTAGAAAAAAGGCACGGTAACGTCAAAAAAAATTTGAAAACTTAAGGCTAGGCAAAAAAAAAAGAGAACCCCGCGCAAAAGCGGGGTTTTTTAGTGCAATATTTTAGGCGCAAAATCGGCGGCGCAGTTTTAGGAGGCGTTTTTATGAAAGATTGGCAAATTGATATGGCTATACAAGAAATAGAATTTCCGGATTTTGAAAATAAATTGAATAAAGAAGTTGCATTGATGAAATTTAAAGCAGTGGCAGCAGTAAATATTTTGCAAACTGCTACTGATTTTGGAGTTGCCCCTAAAGAATTGTATGAAGATATAGGCGATTGGTTGTCTTCATTCATTGAATAAAACATTGCTGAAAATATTGGAGGCGATACAAAATGAAAGGCGTTGATGTCAGTATTTTTAACGGCTATGTAGATTGGGAAAAATTAAAATCTGCAGGAATTGACTTTGCTATTTGCCGCTCTTCATACGGCAAGAAACATTTTGATGAAACTTTTGCAAGAAATGTTGAAGGCGCACATAAAGCAGGGCTTATTTGCGGCGCGTACCATTATTCCTACGCCTTGACGCCTAATGACGCCGTGCAGGAGGCGGATTATTGCAAGTGGTTGATTGAAAATAGCGGGGTATTGCTTGAATTGCCTGTGTTTTTTGATATGGAAGATGGCGACGGCTATAAATCTTATTACGGCTTTAATTTCAGCCGTCGAAATGTAACCAGTATCTGTAAAGCTTTTCTGGACAATATCAAGCCGTTAAACGCGGGAGTTTACGCAAGTTACAGCTGGCTTGAAGATTTAATTGATTGGCAAAGTTTGAATTGCCCTATCTGGAATGCTCAATACTACAGACAAGATTTTTTCAAAGGTTTTATGTGGCAGTTCACAGACAATCTGATTATCGGCGGTAAACAGTTCGACGGAAATATTTTATACGGAGACTGATTATGCAGATTAAAGAAATTCCCATTGATAAGCTCAAGCCCTACAACAAAAACCCGCGCAGAAACGATAAAGCCGTTGACGCTTTTCATTCTGTATTTTATGTTGTTGCTATTAAAAATCGTACATTTGAAAAAAATAGTGGGGGGGGTGGTAATAATGGCACGTCCGAGAAAGGATATTGATAGAGCAGATTTTGAATCTTTGCTTGCTATTCAGTGCACGCTTTCTGAAATTGCGGCTTTTTTTGATAACAAATTGGGCGGTTGCTCGCCTGATACTGTCGAACGCTGGTGTAAACGTACTTATAATTCAAGTTTTGCGGAAGTTTCAGCAAAAAAAAGAGAAATTGGGAAAATAAGCTTAAGGCGTATTCAGTTTCAATTAGCTCAAAAATCTGCCGCTATGGCAATTTTCTTAGGTAAAAATTATCTTGGACAGACTGACAAAGATAACTGGCAACGACAACAGGATGAAAAGGCGTTGGAACTTAAAGAAAAAGCACAGGAAGAGGCGGCGTGGTAAATGGCGCAAGAATGGGCGAAAAGTTTTTATAACAGTAAAGCTTGGCGTAACCTGCGCGAACGGCTGATTGTTGAAAATAATTTCCTTTGTGCTGATTGCGGCGAAAGTTATCTTAAAGATTCAACACAGTTGGTCGGACACCACATTAAAGAATTGACGCCGGAAAATATCAATGACGCCAATATTTCTTTGAATCCTGCAAATATCAAAATTATCTGCAGAAAATGTCACGATAAAGCGCACGAAAGATTTTCTTTTGATACTGGACAAAAGGTCTATATTGTTTACGGTTCGCCTTGCTCCGGCAAAAGTACATACGTGAATCAAGTGGCAAGGCGTAACGATTTAATTGTTGACCTTGACGCTATTTTCGCCGCTATTTCCCTTTGTCCTTATCACGAACACCCAAACAACTTAAAGCGCGTAGCATTTGCCGTCCGTGATTCACTGATTGAACAAATTAGACTGCGCGTTGGTTTTTGGAAAGACGCTTACATTATCGGAGGCTACCCGCGCAAATTGCAACGGGAAAATTTGGCAAAGAAAATCGGCGCAGAATTAATCTTTATTGAAACTACGCGGGAACAAGCAAAGGCTACAGCGACAATGGCGCGCGGAATTTTGGCGCGGCAGTGGTACAGCTTTATCGATGATTGGTTTGATTCTTTCGAGCCGTGATATACTCCCCCCCTGCTATTACGCACTTTTTGGGGGCGACAGACCATGCAGAAAGGGCACTTTTATTAGCGGCACCGAAATTTTGACTTTTTCGGAAAAGTATTGAAAATGGAGGTTGAAGGCTCAAAATGAATGAAATGCAGCAAGAGTACGAAAGAATCAAGGCGTTGTTTGCTGATGTTGACGAAAAACAACTTCAACTTGTGGACGGCGCAATTATTGAGGCGGCTAGATTGCGCCTTGAACTCGATAGACTTCATGATATTGTTAAAATTTCCGGCTTAATCAAGGTTGACCCAAATAACCCTACTCGCCAAAAAGCTTTACCTGTTTCTAAGGAATTGCCGAAAATTCGCGCAGGTTACACTAACATTATTTTCAAGCTTGCAAGAATTTTGGGCGCGTCTGTCAATGATGAAGATTTAGGACTTGATGATTATGTTTGAAAATTTTTACGTTGCTGTTTTAAATTCCATAAGCGGAATTGGTTCAAAAACTACTAAAAAACTTATAGATTTTTTCGGTAGTGCTGAAAATGTTTTGACTGCAGATATTCAACAACTTCAACAGGCGGGCGTTTCTCAAAAAATCGTCGATAATTTAATTGATTTCCGTAATGAATTTCCGGACGCCGCCGAAAAGCTTTTTGAATTTTGTAATGTCAAAAAAATTAAAATCTGCACTTTCTACGATGAAGAATACCCGCTTATTTTGAAAAAATTTTCCGGCGCACCTGTTGTTTTTTACTACCGCGGCGAAATAAAGCCAGATGCTGAAAGAATTGCTGTAGTTGGAGCGCGTGAGGCTACGCAATACGGGGAAAAAGTTTCAAAAATGTTTAGCGCAGAATTGGCGGCGGCAGGATTTACGATTGTAAGCGGCGCGGCTAAAGGTATTGATACTTTCGCTCATTCGGCGGCTTTAAAAAATGGGCGTACCGTTGCCGTTTTAGGTTACGGTTTAAATAAAATCCCGCACGATAACCAAAAACTTTTTGAAGAAATAATTGCAAGCGGCGGCGTCATTATGTCAGAATTTCCGCCAAATATGGAAGGCAGCAAAGGAACTTTTCCGGCGCGGAACAGAATTATTGCGGGACTTTCACGCGGCGTTATTGTGGTTGAGGCGGGCGAAAATTCCGGCGCGTTAATTGCGGCAAAATACGCGGCTGATAATCTGCGCGACGTTTTTGCCGTACCAAATGATATTTTTGCTGAAAAAAGCATTGGTTGTCATAAACTGCTACGCGGCGGCGCAATTTTACTTAGCCGCGTTTCTGATGTTTTTGCCAGATACAAGTTGATCTGTAGGAAGTGATTTTTTTTGAAATTTTTCTTCGCGCAGGTTTTCGGCGAAAATTCAGCACTCAAAACGGAAAACGTTTTCCGTTTTCAACCCGCCAAAAACGAAGACGTATTCGTTTTTCAACCCTGCGCGCTTGTTCAGTGAATGTATTTTGGAGAAATGCAAAAAAATAACCGGCACGAAAAATAAGCCCGTAGAGGCGGCTAGGAGCCAAAATTTAAAGACTTTAGGGCTTGTAGGTAGATTTTATGGTTTAAAATATTTTGCGATTTTTGAGGGTTTTTGAAAATTCCACTATTATATTTAATTTTGAAGATTTAAAATATTTTTTGGGGTTAAAAATGAGTTACATTCGTGAATACTGGGAAGATATTCAATCCGGCAAGGCGATTGTCGGACACTTTGTCAAACAACAAATGAAATTGTTACTTGCTGATTTAGATAACCCTAACTTGCAGATTGATTTTGCAGAATCCGAAAAGCGAATACGCTTTATCGAAAAAGAATGCAGACACAGTGAGGCTCCTTTCGCCGGTAAACCTTTCTTGCTGATGACGTGGCAAAAAGCAGTTATCGAGGCGATTTTCGCAATAAAAGTTTACAATGACGAATTTCAAAAATACGTGCGGAAATATCAAGAATTGCTTTTAGTTGTCGGACGCAAGAACGGTAAAACGCCGCTTGCAAGCGCAATAACTTTAGCTGAATGGTGTTGCGGCGAAATGGGGACAAAAATTCTTTACGGCTCCAATGATTATGATCAAGCTGATTTACTTTTTATGGCAACAGACGCAATGCGGGAGGCGTCGCCAAAATTAGCGCGTTGCACTCGCCGTAACCAAAAAGGGCTTTTTTTCGGCAATATCAAGCAGAAAAAGCACGTAGGTAAATTCACTTCCCAAAATAAAGGCAGTATTCGCAAAATGTCTGCACATACCGGCGCAAAAGAAGGGCGCAATATCAAAATTGGCGTTGTCGATGAAGTTCACGAACTCGAAGATGACGGCTTTATTATGCCGATAAAACAAGCACTTTCAACGCAAGAAACGCCGCTGTATATCGAACTCACTACTGAAGGCTTTAAGGAAGACGGTTACCTTGACAACCGCTTGAAACTTGCTGAAGGCGTACTAAACGGCGAAATTGATAAACCAAATTTTTTAATTTTTTGGTTCGCGCAGGACAGCGAAGAGGAAATTTGGCAAGATGAAAACAGCTGGTACAAGTCTAACCCCGGACTCGGTGTAATAAAAAAATGGTCTTTCCTGCGCGGTATGGTTGAAGATGCTAAACGGGACGCCGCTACTCGCGCCTTTGTGCTTGCCAAAGATTTCAACATTAAACAAAACAGCGCGGTTGCTTGGTTGCCGGAACACGTGATAGCAAATCCTGAAACTTTCGACTTAGAATCATTGCGCGGGCAATACTATATCGGCGGTATTGATTTAAGCGAAACTACAGATTTAACGGCGGCAACTGCACTTTTTATAAATCCTTACACCAGAAAAAAATTTGCACTTGTAAAATTTTTTATTCCAGAAATTAAGCTTGATACAAAATTTGATAACAATTTGAATCCTGAAAAAAAAGATTATCGGCAGTGGGCGCGTCAAGGATTGGTTACAATCTGCAAGGGCAATGAAGTTGACCCAGATGAAGTTGTTAATTGGTATGTGGAACTGCTGAAGGCTTACGACGTTAAACCTTTTAAAGTGGGATTTGACGTTTGGCACAGTACCGCGTTAAAAAAGGGAATTGCTGATTATTTCGGCGAGGATAAACTTTGCAAAGTCGGTATGAACTTTTTCAGCTTAAATACTCCAATGAATCTGTTGGAAAGTGATTTATCCCTTAAGATTTTGAACTACAACAATAACGAAATGCTCCGCTGGAATTTGAAAAACGTTGCACTGAAAATTAACAATCTTGCTATGAAAATGCCGGTTAAAGTTCATCAGTCTAAAAATAGAATTGACGGCGCAGTTTCGCTGATTATCGCTTACGCCGCCGCCGGTACTTGTAAATCTGATTACGAAATGCTACAGAAAAATATTTGCAAGCGAGGTGAGGAAATTTGCTTGTAAGTTTCATTAAAAATCTTATGGATAAGTTCAAAGGCAACAAAGATAAAAAAATTTTGGCTGAAGTTTTGGCTGATTCACGCGCCGTTTTTTCTTCTTTCGGCAATAACATTTACGCCAGTGATTTTATTAATTCGGTTATCGACAGAATAGCTACTGAAATTTCTAAGATTGAAGTTGTCAGCGTCATTTCAAAAGAAAACAGCATTTCAAGATTGAATGACGATATAACGCGGCTTTTTAGGGACGGCGTCAACGAATTGCAGACGGCAAAAGATTTTCTTTCCTGTTGCGAATGGCTAAGGCGCAAAGATAAAAATTGCTTTATCTACCCTCAATGGGAACTTGTAAAATCTGTAAACGGCAACGAATTTAAACGTTATACGGCTTTTTATCCGCTTGCGCCGGTAAGTGCTGAACTCGGACACTTTGAAAACGGCGATTGGGCGATTAAATTTTTTTGGCGCGACGGTTCAAGTAGCATTCTGCCTTATGATTCTATTATTCATTTGCGATGGCGGCGCGGCACTTCAACGCTGATGGGCGGCGGTAATGACTACGGCGCAAGTGATGATTCTGATACTCTAAAAGCATTGCAGACACTTGACGAAATTTTACAAGGCTTGCCAAAAATGATTCAATCAAGTTTATCACTGCAAGGCGTTTTAAGTGTTAAAACTGTGCTTGATCGTGAATCAATGAGAAACGCAGGCGAGGAATTTGAAAACAGAATCAAAACTTCCAAAACAGGTATTGTTGCTATTGGACTTGACGGCGAATACACGCCTATTAATAAGGCTATGCCCGCTATTCCCGACGGCGTACTGAAATTTTTGAAGGATATTATTCGTGAAAGATACGGTATTTCGCAAGCGATACTGGACGGCGATTTTTCCGGCACTCAACACGCGGCTTTTTTTCAAAACTGCCTTGAGGATTTCATACTTGAATTTGAACAGTCTTTCACAAATAGGCTTTTCACGCCACGAGAAAAAGACGTTGGACACAGGATTAAATGTTACTACAGCAGAGTTGCTTACTTCGATACTGCCGCCAAAAACGAATTAGCTAAAATCGCCTTTGAAAGTGGCTTAATGACGCTAAATGAAGTTAGGGAACTGTACGGACTTTCGCCCTTGAATGAAGGCGGCGACAAGCGGCTACAGTCTCTAAATTTTGTTGACGCCAATATTTCAAATATTTATCAGCTACAAGATAAAAAAAGCCGATAAAAATACCGGCGCGGAAAAAAAAGAAAGATATTTAATTTACAAGTCATCTGAAAAATCAATGCTGCAGTTTTCTTCAATAAATTCTGTACTGGTAATCATTGAATGCGCTTGCTTGAGTAAATGTTCACGAAATTTACTGCTGGAAGTTAAACGCGCTGCCTTTGCCAAAACATCTGCGGCTTTGACTTCATTTTCACGCTCTTTAATTTTTGTCCAACGCTCCGAAAGTTCCGGCGGGAAAAAATTATTGCCGTAAATTGAATAACTGCCGGTTTTGCGAATTTGCGGAAAAACTTCGTGGAAAGCCCAACGCTGAAATTTTTTTGCATTAGGTTTGCGGCTCATAAAAATCAAACGGTAAAGCCCAGCCTCGTTGATAATGTTCATTTTTTGCGGTCCGCCAAGGGTGTAGATAATAGCGACACCCTTTTCATCATCATCAAAATTGGCGATTGCATCACGCGGATTTTTAATTTCTAAAATGCGGCAAGCATCGGCGGCAACAGCCCAATTTTCGCCTTCGATATTCAAAGTACGAAATTCGCCAAAGTCGTCATTGAAAAAAGTTTGAACTACAGAGGTTTCCATAAAATATCAAATCCTTTCTTGACACTTTCACGCGGGATTGATAAAATAAATACGGAAAATCCCGTGTGTTTTCTAGTGTGTCAGCTAGATTTTACAACACGGGGTTTTCTGCTGTCAAGGATAAAAAAATATCAGCCGTCAGAAATGGCGGCTTTTTTAGTGAGAAGTGATAAAAATGAAACAAACTGAATATCGCAGTTGTAGCGGGCAAGAATTTAGGACTGTCGATAATGAAAAAAATGCAAAAATAATCGAAGGACACGCGGCAGTTTTCAACCGTCAAACGAATGTTGGCGGTTTTTTTAATGAAGTGATTGACGCGGGCGCGTTTGATAAAGCAGACCTGCGCGACGTACCGCTTATGGTTAATCACGATTTCTCAAAAATTCCACTTGCAAGATCGCGCAGAAATAACGGCAACAGTACTCTTACTTTATCTGTTGACGAAATAGGCTTGTCGATACGCGCTGTACTTGATACTGAAAGAAATGTTGACGCACGCGCCGTTTATTCGGCAGTCGAACGCGGCGATTTGGACGGTATGAGTTTTGCCTTTGTTGTTGACGGCGAAGAATGGCAAAACTTAGATACAGATACTCCAACACGCCGTATTAAATCTATCAGTAAAGTTTTTGAAGTTTCTGCTTGTACCTTTCCGCAATATGAAAGTACTGATATTACAGCTCGGAGCAAATTTGCGCCGGATAGTGCAAAAAAGGTGTTGGATAACGCCCGCGCTCTTTCTTTGGACAAAGATAACGAGCTTGAAATTTTAAAATTGAAAAATCGAATTTTAGGAGTGATTTAAAATGGATAATCTGATAAAAAAGTATGAAGAACGTCGCGCCGCTTTGCTTGAACAATCCGAAAAAAGCAACAGCGTTGAAGAATTGCGCAGTATTCAGAATCAGTTACTGCAAGTCAACAACGATATTAACGATTTACGCGCCGTAATGACAAAGGATACTGATGATGAACGTACAACCGCCGTAAATTCCAATGTTGAAACGCGCAGTGATACTCCAAAATTTGTACAAGGTAAGGGCTTTTCGCCTGTTGAGGAACGCGGCAATTTCGATTATTCCAAAATTCTTGAAACACGCGAAAAAGCAGGTAACGATTTAAAAGAAAAACGCGCGGTAGATTCGCCACTTGGACTTTTCGGCGAACTTCGCGCAGTTACGGTCGGTAACGGTACAAGTATTATTGTCCCCAAATATTACTCCGATACAATCAATCCTGAATTTAACGTTGTAAGCAGTTTGATTGATTCTGTCAGTCATTTGTCTTTGAACGGCGGCGAAAGTTTTACTCAAGGCTACGTTAATTCAATAGCCGCGGGCGATTATACGTCTGAAACTGCAATAGCGGCAACTGCTGAAACTACTTTTGCCTATGTCGATATTAACAAAACTAAAATTACTGCGTATTCGGAAGTTACGGAAGAACTTCAAAAATTGCCCAATGCCAATTATGCAGATGTTGTCTTTCAGAATATCCGAAAATCTATGCGTATGAAAATAACTAATCAAATTCTTTTGGGCGGCGGCAGTACTAATCAGATAACAGGAATTTTCAGCTCGGCGGCAACCGCTATTGATTCAACAACAGATTTAGCCTTGACTACGATTAACGACAAAACACTTGACGAAATAATTTTCCATTACGGCGGCAATGAAGATGTTGAAGGCTCGGCTGTACTGATTCTTAACAAGTTGGACTTGCTGGAATTTGCAAAAGTGCGCACTTCAACAACGCTCCGCTATTACAACATTGAATATGATGGCAATTCCGGCAGGATAAATGGAGTTCCTTTCATTATCAATTCGGCGTGCAACCAACTTACAGGCGCGGCAACAACTGCCGGGGCGTATTGTATGGCTTACGGGCACTTGACCAACTATCAGCTTGTCGAATTTTCGCCAATGGAAGTTAAAATTTCAGATGACTATAAGTTCAAAGAAGGAATGACGGCTTACCGCGGCGTTGTTTTTGCGGGCGGCAATGTAACGCGCAAAAACGGATTTTTGAGAGTGAAAAAAGGAAGTTAAAAATACTAAATCAAAAGAAAAAAGTATCTTGACTAGTGAAAAAAGTATCTTGACTAGTGAAAAAAGTATCATACTCTGCAAAGAAAATACCGTATTGACGCGGTTTTTATGTTTTTAGGGAGGTGATAAATCGTGGCTGAAATTTCAGTTGCAGAAATGAAAAGCTATTTGAATATCGACGGCGACAATTCAAGCTATGATTCTGAATTGCAGTATTTGATTGACGCGGCGAAAGAAGACTTGATAACGGCGACCGGCAAGCAATACGACGCTGATAACGCCCTTATGCGGCAATTCATTAAACTTTACGCTTACAGGGAATTTAATATGGTGAATGATTCTTCACTTGATAACCGGCTTTTCGATATTCAGAAAAAAATTCTCCACAGCTTAAGATTTTCGGAGGCTGATTGATTTGCTGAAAATTAATTCTGCAGAATTGAACAAGCGCGTAACTATTCAAAAGGCAGTTGCCAATAAAAATTCCCGCGGCGTTGTGCTTTATGATTATCCCAATTCCGGCAATATCGAAAAGGTTTGTGCAAGTATCGAAAGTTACGGCGCGTTTATTGTCAACGGGCAAGCCGAAAAAGTATCTGAATTGGAATTTAGGATAACAATCAGATACAGGCAAAATTTAAATCTGCGCGATCGTATCATTTATCAAGACAGAATTTTTGAACAAATACTGCCTGCAAAAGATTTAAACGAGCAACATAAATTTTTACAGCTTACTTGCAGAGAAAAAATTGAAAATAGGAGTGATTGAAAATGGCTAAATTATTTGGAGGCTTTGAACTCGAAGAATTTCAAGGATTAGACAAATTACCGCAAAAGGCGGCGAGCGCGTGGACAAAAGTTACTGAACTTACCGGCGCAAAATTTAAACCTATCCTTTACGCCGGAAAACAGGTAACGAAAGGTATTAATTACGGTTTTATTGCCGAAGAAACTTTGCAAACAATAGGGCAGGAACGCCGCCTTGTCGCCTTAGTTGTCAATGAATTTAACGGCGAATTTGAAGTTTTGAATGACAGATTCACTGTCATTTTCGGCTAAAATGGCTGGCAACACTCGGCAAACAATAAGCGGCTTACTGCGTGATTATGGCGAAAAAGCTAAACAGGCGGCGATAGAATCACTTTTGGAAAATGCTGAAACTGTTGCAGAAGAGGCAAGGCGGCTTTGCCCTGTCGATTCCGGCAAACTCAAGGCTAGTATTCATACCGAGCCGAAAGGCGAAAATAAAGTTAGAGTAATAGCAGACGCCCAAAATAAAGACTACTATTACGGCAGAATTACTGAATATTCGCCGCGCGGTAAAGCTTTTATGCGTCCGGCGTTGGAGGCTAAACGCGCAGAAATAAAACAGCATACGCTTGACAAAATACGCGCAGCTATAAACCAAAATTAGGCGGTATAAAAATTTTATTGGGCTAAAAAAATGCCTGTATTGCGCTTGAGAGGCACGCTACGAGGATTTACAGGCTCCTTTGGTATACTTAATCAAAACGCAGAAAACACCCGCCTTAAATTGAAAATTTCACGTTTTCAAGAAAATTTAATTGACAATACTTAGGTGGTGTTCAAATTGAATTTGCAGGAAGAAGTTACAAACGCGCTTGCTACTTTGAATCTGCCTGTTGTCAAATATTTAAACGAATACGACGGCGATTATCCAATTATCGTTTACAGGGAAATTTCTAATGTTCCGGATATTCACGCAGATAATCAAGAATTTTCCAGCCGCGTTATGTATCAAATTAGTATCGGCACTGATGATGATAACTATTTTTCTATTGAAAAATCTGTTATTCACGTTATGTGCAATTTGGGATTTATGCGCGTCGATTCGCAGGATATTTTTGACGGCACTTATTGGCGCGTTATCAGATTTTCGATTGTTGAGGTGAATGATTTTGAGTAAGAAAAGACTTAATATCGGCGTAAAAAATTTAAAATACGCAAAGTTGGTAAAAGACGATTCAACGGGCGTACAATATACCGCGCCGGAAGATATTATTGGAAGTGTCAACATTACTATTAACGATACAACCAATTCTGAAGTTTTTCACGCTGACGACGCGCCTTTTGAAGTGGCGACAAGTTATGGCGGCGCAGAAGTCAGCGTTGAAACTGCAGGTTTATCATTAGATATTCAAGCTGATTTACTCGGACACACTTATGAAAACGGCTTACTGAAAATGAATACAAATGACGAGGCTCCCTATGTTGCCTTGATGTTTGAAAGTAAAATGTCAACCGGCGCAATAGAATATGTAAAACTTTTGAAAGGCAAATTTAAAATCCCCAGTACCGAATACAGCACTAAAACTGATACGCCACAATTTAAAACCAAAACTATTGAAGGCGATTTTGTCACAAGGGATTATGACGGCGAATATCGCTATATTGCTCACAGCGACGAAGTTGCAAGCGATTCTACACTTATTACAAATTGGTACAACTACGTTGAATCTTCAGAAACTACTGTAACGTTATTGACACCTTGAGGAGAATAAAAAATGAAACTTCCAATTATCGAAGTGGACGGCGTAAAGTACGAAATGCGCAGACCAAAAGCCAATATGTGGGCTGATTTTGCCAAATTTGACGAAGAAAGAAAAAAATTTCCTGTTACAGAATACGTTGATAAAGTTTGTGAATTTCTTGCATCACAATTCGACGGCTTAACTAAAGATGCACTGCTTGACAATCTGTACCTTGAAGAAGTGCAGAAAAAATATTTTGAGTGCGCAGAATTCCTTTGGAATTTGTTGACAGGTAAATTTGAGGAACTCGAAAAAAACTTGGAAGAAACGGCGGCAACAAATTAGACTTGACGCCGTATGAAACAGCTTTGTATTGGTTTTTGTTTTGGACGAAAGAATTTAATTTGACCGTAAATGAAGTGCGCAATTCAGATTTAGAATATTTGTTGGATTTAACCATTGTAAAAGCCAAAATGTCTGTCGAAATACATTACATTGACGAAATTTGGAAATGAAAAAAGCCGCTGTAGAAATATGGCGGCTTAAATTTTTAAAAAGTGAGGTGAAAGAATGGCAACAGATAACAGCGCAGGCGCAATTTTCATAGACTTAGGGCTTGATATTTCGCAACTTGAATCTGATTTTATATCCGCTAATCAAACAATTCAGCAAAATTTGAACAGATTGAACAGGGAAAGAAATATTATAGATTTAAGAGCACAAGTCGAAATAGGCGGAATGGATGAAACTGTTGATGCCACACAAATTTTAGAAACGCGGCAACGTTCACTGAATCAACAGCTAAGTATGCAAAGAGACAGAATACGCCTAACAGACGCGGCTTTTCGGCAGTTGTCCAATACACAAGGTGAAAGCGCGGCGGCAACTCAAAATATGGCAGCGCGGCTAAGACGTGAACAACTTTCACTTCAAAGATTGGAACAACAATTACAGCGAGTAACGGCGGCTCAAAGTGATTTAGCAACTTCAAGTCAAACAGCGGCGCAAAGTAGCTATGTTAATGCTAATCAGACAGTTCAGCAAAATTTAAACAGATTAAGCCGTGAAAGTAATTTAACTGATTTAAGGGCGCAAGTTGAAATAGGCGGGCTTGATGAAACCGCAGATCAAACACGAATTTTGGAAATAAGACAACGCGCTTTAACTGAACAATTAAATATACAACGCGCAAGAATACAGTTAGTTTCGGCGGCTCATAGACAATTAGCGGACAGTCAAGGCGCGGCGTCTTCAGCGGCTCAAGATATGGAGGCTAGACTTCAACGCGAGCAAGTTTCCTTACAGCGGCTTGAACAACAAATTCAAAGTTTAAATCGTACACAGGCAAGCACTGCAAGCGGCTCCAATAACACAGCAAACGCCTTTGTAAGTGTTGGACTTGATATTTCACAGCTTGAATCCGGCTTTGTTGACGCACGCCAAACTATTCAAGAAAATTTAAATCGCTTGAATAGGGAAAGAAATATAATAGATTTACGCGCGCAGGTTGAAATAGGCGGGCTTGATGAAACCGCAAATGCTGAGCAGATTTTAGAAACTCGTATTCAATCGCTTAACCAACAAATTCAAATTCAAAGGGATAGAGTTCGATTAACAGACGCGGCTTTTCGGCAACTGCAAAATTCACAAGGCGCAAATGCGGCAGAAACGCGGGAAATGGAAGGTAATTTACGCAGGGAGCAATTATCGCTACAAAGGCTTGAACAACAACTAAACAGCGTAACAACAGCGCAGGAAAATTTAAATAAAAGCACTACTTCCGGCGGTGAATCTGCAGAATCAGCAGGGCTTGAATTTGGCGGGCTTGACAGTATCCTTGAAAAATTGCCGCCACAAGTAAAGTTGGCAGTTGCAGGATTTACGGCTTTAAGCGGGGCAATAATTGCCGTAGGAACTGCAACAAATGATTTAATCGAAAGATGGCGGGAACTTCAAACGCAATCATATAATTTCAATCTTTCGGTAAACAATATGGAAACCCTCGCAAGGCGCGTTAAATTTACCGGCGGCGAAATTGAAGATTTACACGGTTTTTTAGCCGGTCTGAATGACGCTATGACAAAAGGGGAGTGGGATGATCCTGAGGCAATAGCGATGCGCTGGGCAGGCGGTAACATTTTTGATCCCAATGGTAAACTTAAAAAATTTGATGAACAAGTTGAAGAAATTTACCGAATGTACCAAAAAGCTAAAGAGGCAGGACAAGAAATTGAATTTCTCCAAATGATGGGCGGCGAAAGTGGCGTTACTGACGCTAAACAGATTCTTGACAGGTGGGAAGAGGCAGGAGAAGACGCCGAAAAAATTTTTGACGCAGGTTTAGACCCTGAAGAATTTCATAAGGCAGATCGTGCGCTTAGACTTTTAACCGAGCAAATGGGCGAATTTAAAGATGCCTTTGAAAATATCGTTACGCCTTTCAGCGTTGCAGGGTTTGAAAAACTTTTTGAAGTAATTCACGACGGTACCGAATTTTTAGTTGAAAATAAAGATACAATACAAAGTTGGGGATTCATTGCCATTGAAACTTTTTCCACTGTTGCCGACAAATTAAAGGCTTTAAAGGCGGTTTATGACGAATTGCCAAATATGGGGTTAATGGATTTAGCCCAAAATAATCTGCCTGAAGAACTTTTCCAATTCGGCGGTTTAAATGTTTTAGGCAAGACTAAAGACGCGCTTTTTAATGATATTCTTGAAAGGGCGCAGGAAAAACAAGATAAATATAACGGTAAAGTTGAAGAAGGTACTAAGTCTTGGGCTGATTTCCGCCGTGAACAAGAAAAAGGTATTGAATCAACTAAAGAATCAACAGCGGCTACAAAAGACGCAACAGACGCACTTAGTCAATACAATTATGCCCGTGAGGTTGCTTTAAGGGATGAACTTGAAGGCGTCAAATTAGAAAATCAGCACTTTAAGCACGGACACGATTTAGAATTGGCGCAGTTGGACTTGGAAAGAGAATTAAACCTAAGACAACTTGCAATGTCGGAAAGTGAAAAATTAGCGGTTGAAGATTTATATGCTGAAAAACGTAAAAATATTCAATTACAACTTGAAGATGAATTAGATGATCTGCGCGATGAGGCAACTGAAGAATTTAAAACAGACCTTGAAAATCGAATGATTGAAATAGAAAATTTCAAAGACGATTGGATAGACGCGGGAATGGAAGAGGCGGAGGCTGAAAAATACGCGCAAGCACTAAAGGCAAAGGCGATTGAAGATTTAAATGATGAAATTGCAGCCAGTCTTGATTCAATATGGAAAAATTCCCTTGAACAGCGTTTAGACGAAATTGAACGAGAAAAACAAGCGTGGATAGATAAAGGCGTTGAGGAAGTAAAAGCTACACAATGGGCGGAACAGCAAAAGGTAAACGCTCAAAGAAACGCGGCAATGGAAATTTTAAAAAGTCAACTTGAAGAATACAGGGCTTTTCAAAAGGGCGGCTACGCGGGATTAAAGCAATATCAGCTTGATAAACTGTACGACGCAGGAATTACTTCCAAAGATTTGCAAATGACGCCACAACAATTAGCAGATTTTCAAAAAGCACAACAAATAGCGCAAAATTCGTTGTTAAAAAATTTTATGACTGATACAGATAAACAGCTTGAAAATCTTTTTTCAGATTATTCTTTTGGACAAAATCAAAAATATCTGCTTGATAAATTTGTTGAAGAACAAGACAATCTACGCCAAAAACACGAAATGCTGGGTACAAAATTAATCATTGGGGACAAAGATTTTACTGATGAAACTTTAAAAGAAATATATGGACTGCTACCGGCAGACGAACTTGCACAAAAAGTAGAATCTGTGGAAAATTCACTGTCCAAGTACGCACAAACACTTGAAGACGCCATTGGCGATGTTACTCCGAGTTATACCCTTGACAATACCCCGCAAGGCTTGCCGGAAATGGATATAAGCGGCGTTGATTCTGCAATTCAATCATTAACTCCGACGATTGATACTGTCAAAAGTGATTTTGAAACCTTGCCGCCAGTAATTAATGACGTGGAAAGTTATTTTAATGATTTAACGGCTACAACTAGCGATATAAGCAACAGTTTCGACGAATTATCCCCGCAAATTCAAGACGCTACAAGTGCTTTTATTGATTTGATTTCTGCGCTTAAATCTGCAACTTCAGCAACAAATAACCAACAAAATACTTCTACAACAAACAACGTTACAAATAATGTTAGTATTCAAGAGGCTCACGCGTGGGATTATTCTCATATTCAAGAATTGGCTGAAAAAGTTGCAGATGTTATCACGCCACAAATTTTATCTGCCATTGGAGGTAATTTCAATGGTTATTAAAATTGGTACGGTTGAAACTTTAAACGTTGAAAATTGGCAATTTACGCCGGACGATAGACAAGAATTACTTGAAACAATCGGCGGTGTTGTTGTACAGGATTTAGGGCGCGTTCCTGAAGGCGACAAAGTAACTTGCACTGTAAATATCCGCGCCTCTGATAAAGATACTCTTTTTGGTTATTGGAATAATCGAACACTTGTAACAATCATTGACGAGGCGGGCAATATCCACGATAACTGCCGCGTTAAAGTTACTGCATACAGCTACATTCCACATTTTGGAAAATATTACAATTTATCCTTAGAAATTTGGAGGCTTTGAAATGGCTCACATTCATTTATTTATGAATAATCCTACCGCAGATAGTACCGACGGTACCGAAATTTCCAGTAACGATAACTCCTTGCCTCTTACTTTAATTTTGGACGCCAGCCAGTCTGAAACAAAATGTGCTAAAGTTGCCGTACGTTGTGATTCTGGGTACGAGGTTGAAAGCGATACAAGCATTTATTTTGAAGGAACCAATGCGGCAAAATGGCAAGTTGCAGAGGACAGCGATTTTACAAGTGCTACCGCGCTTACAAATGCTCTTTGGCAAAATTCAATAACAATTTCCGGCGTCGATTCTCTAAATTCTGTTTTTTGGGTTAAAGCTACAAGTGCAAGTACCGAAAACCCCCAAAACGACCGTACAGTTAAATTAGTTGCTGAAGGCTTAGTTGTTTCGACGGAGTGATTTTTTATGGCTTTTAAATATTTAAATCCCGGCTATATTCCACAAAGTTATGCATTTTCCAATAATCAAGCAGTCAGGATAGTTAGAGGTAATATCTACAATCCGCGATGTGGAGTGGCTTTAATTTCCGATAATACTAACTGCACGATTGAAGACGCTATAACAAACGGCACTAATTATTTATATATAAAATTTGATATATTTTTGCCTGAAACAACTACTACCACAATTTATACTGATGTGGTGGCGAGTATTAAAAGGATTTTTCGTATCAAACAAACAGGTTCAACTGTTGAAGTTTTGCCGCTCAACAATGAAGATTATACAATCAGCGGCGACGATACAAACTTAAAGTTAGGCAGAGTAAACACAATTTCTTTGCAATTATACACGGGTGGAACTAATTGGAGTTTGACGACTTATATTAATGACGCCGAATATCCTATTTGTGGCGGGCTAACAAATAGCAATTATTCCGGAATTGTAAACGCGGGAGATTATATCATTTTCAGCATATCAAATAAACAACCTGTTTCAAATATCATTATTTCAGATGAAGAAATTAATTTTAAAGAAGTCATTGTTGAAGTTGACAGTTCAGCAGTTGAAACAACAATGACGGCAAGAACCGACGGCACATATGCAACTGCGCAAATTGGGGACTATGTTTTGAAAATCCTAGACACTTCCGGCTTATATGGAAATTTTGGCAGTGATTGTAAAGTTTTGGGAATGGCGGCAGTTGCTGCGCCTGCATTTGCTACTGGTGGCGCAGAAGATGTAATGCTTGTCAAATGTAGAACAATAAGCGATACGGCAATGACAGATTATCCGCTTAAATTTTTCTTTGACCGAGAAGACCCCGATGACTATGATTTTTATTATTTGAAAAATATGACAGAGGAGCAATTCGCAGAAATAAATTCTTCCGATACAGCGGCGTTACCTTGCCTATTACAAGCACTGCCGGTAAATTCCAATACAAAATTAGCAGACCTTAACGGCTTAAAAGTTGGCTGGGTTGCTAGTGACCCGAACGAATGATGAGTGCAATTATTTCTCCTAAAAATTATATTTCGGCAGTTGAAAAAAGCCCTGCCATTATCAAGCCGAATGTTTATATTTCTGCAGTGATTAAATCGCCCGCTATTGTTGCGCCTAAAATCTATGTTTCTGCAATAGAAAAATCCCCTGCCATATTAGCTCCCAAAATTTATATTTCTGCCGTATCGAAAAATCCTGCTATTGTTTTACCAAAAGTTTTTATTTCTGTCATTGATTTAAGAGAAAAAGTTGTTGCCGACACTTTACGCAAAGTTACAAATCGAATAGTAGAAACTGCTTACGCTGATACATTGCGCGGACTGCGCGAAAAAGCAACTGCTGATACACTTAGAGAAGTTGTACGAATTGAAAAAGCTATTGCTGATACTGTTATTCGTTATCCCTACGTTTTAAATTTCCTCGCGCAGGATTCACTTATTAACACTTTCAAGGATTATGATCTTACTTTATTTGAAGTTACTTTGAACGAACGGACACTTTCGGATTCTTTCACGATTGAAACCCCACAGGATATTAAAATTAATGACGCCGTAAAAGGTACTTTTTTAGACTACCCTTTTAGCTTTTTGGTTGAAGAGACTACACGCCAAAATTTAATTTCAACTGTCAAGGGTATGTACGATATTGATAAATTGCTTTATACGTATTTTAAATTTGAAATATCAACTTTTGAGAATAAAGTATATCCAACTACTCGTGTAACTTCAGCAACTTCAAGCTCCAGTTCAAGCTCCGAGTATACTCATAAAAGTACATATATCCGTATAATTGAATCAGGATATGAAAGTTATATTAAGGCGGCAGATTATGTTGACAAATGCGCTGAATATTTCGGCTTTACGGCAAATTCAAACTTCGATAATTTTACTCCAACAAATATTGACGATGACACCGATATTACCTATGCTAATTTAATCAGCAGCTTGTTTAGTTGGACTTCAAAACTGCCGCAACGTCAAATTAATGTTTTCATACGCGGCGGTACTTTGCATTGTATTCAGCGCGGTAAAGAAAATTCTGTTTTTGATATTTCTGATATTCCTCATTCTCGCCCAATTATAAATAAAAAAATTGTCCGCACTATGTACAACACGCCGACAGATAAAGAATTTACTAACATAAGTGTTATTTCAGGCGGCGATATTGGCGGCGGAACCACTATAATACCTTATCCTGAAGAACCTGAAGAACCTGAAGAACCACTTGATCCTGAATTTTTAGACGAAGAATACGAAGTACCTTTTTCAGGGCAGCTTAGTTATTCGGATGATGACGAAAAAACGTGGTTAGCATATTCAAGCGGCTTACTTATTCAGGAAGGCTCCAATATTAAAAATGTGGACGAAACGGGCAAAAAAATAACAGCCAGTCAAATTACCAATTATAAATATTTAGGATATGACGGGGATTATTATTTATCTTATAAAAAGGTACAGAATACTACTACTAAAGAGAAAGAAGAAAAAACTGTAACAACCACAACTACCAAATATAAGTATCTGTACACATACGACGATATTTATTTGGCAAAAGAAACTGAAATTTGCATTACTGAAGAGTATCAATGGAGCGATGATAAATGGAAATTAACGGATACCGAAGAACATACTCGCACTACTTACCACCACCCGTTAGGGGATAGTTTTTACTCCACAAGTCTTTATGTTGACGGTGAAATTCAAGGCAGTTCAATTTCACAAGGTAAATCCGGTAATAAAGTGTCATTGTATACTCAAACTCAGACATCCCGCTCATTGAAACCGAATAATAACACGCCTGCAAACAATGGCGGCGGTGATTCAGGCGGCGGTGATTCAGGCAGTGGCAGTAATGGCGATAGTGGCAATAGCGACAAAGACTACATAGATAACCCCAGTACACTTTCGCCTATTAACGACGTTTCATTTCCGGTACGAGAGGCAGAATTACAATTAGAGTTGCAACAGGCTTATATTTGGCTTAATCGCAAAATTCAAGTTACGGTTGACTTGAATTTAATCAGCAAAATTGAAAATGGCGTTCCTGATTTAAAACACATTGTAGATTTTACCGAGCGCGTTAAACTTGACGGCACAGAATATTTTTTAGTTTCAAATACTGTAACTTTTACTCCGAGAAGTTTAATTCAAAAATTGCAATTAGTGAGGTGGAAAGAATGATTGTACAAAATTTGGCAAATACCATTAAATCTGCTGTCGATAAAAGAATTGCAGAAGAATCACGGGCAAGACGCGGCACTATTCAAAATGGCAGTTTTATTTCAGGCAGTAAATCCTACCCTTTCACGGCGGCGGTAGATTGTCATACAGGTAACGGCAGAAGAGTTTGGGCGCAACTTTCAACAACCGGTAAAGCCGTTGTTGTTGGTGCTTGATTATGTACAAGGCTAAAGTTCAAGCCGTTTCCGGCTTAAAAGTTTTGGCGGGCGGTAAATGGCTTACTTGTATTGGTAATAAAAATGTTCGCGCAGGGGATTTAATTTGGACGGACGGACGCTGCGTTTACGGCAACGAACAGACGCCACAACAACCTTTCGTTATTACTGCTAAAGAAGTTTTAGGGATTCCTATTGCCGCCAGGCAAAAATGCTCTACTTATTATAAATCCCTTGAAGAGTATACCAATATTGATTCAGATATTAGAATTTTGACAAATGATAAAAAAGGGAATATTTACTTTTCAGATGATAGAAATATTTTAGCCGCAAATAAAGATAATTTCGGCAATTTGTATTATATCCTGAAAGACAGCGATAAAATCAAAATAATAAAAAATGGCGTTGTTGTAAAAACCGTAGAAACTCCAGCAAAATCAAAACTAAAAGAGGATGCAGAAAATGCAATTAGCGAATATGGCGCGTCTGGATTATCAACAGCTAGAACAGGTAGATACAAAATAAAAGCATATTTTGCAACCCAACCTGTTACTGAAGAACCAGAAGATCCAGACGATGTACCTTTTTTGGGGTTTGAATGGTTACATTTAAGATACACTCAATACCTTAACAATTTAGAAATAACAACTGAATCAGAAAGTACCATAAATGGTGCAACAGACCCGGATGATCGTTTTTACCATTCCTTCGATTGGGCTTTTATTGAAAATGAGGAAAACTGGGCTGTAGTTGTTACCAGTAATTGTACATATGAAGTTCATTATCCTATTGCAGAATATGACCACGTAACTTTTATAAATACTTTGACGGGCGATGGTTGGTTGTTTCATTATTTGGCAAACTGTTATTATACAGGCAGTTTTGTATATACTTATTTCATTAATAACAGCGAAAATAAGCTATTATTCAGTTCAGCACAACATTGGGTCAGCACTGATAGCATTGATGGAAATACGCCGGGTACTATTGATTGGTACATTGCGAATTGGCTGAGCTTGCCAACTTCTGAATCTGTTCCTGGTACTCATCAACAATACCCTTTAACCTGTAGTTTTGAAGAATTTATAAATGCTAAATTTCCTATGCAAGACGGCTTTTACTTCGTTGTTAATTCTTTAACTTCGACCACAGAAAACGAGGCAACAAAAAACTATCCTGAATTAATGAATATCACTATTTACACTGCCGACAATAAACCAATATTTACCGGAACTTTTTATGCTATTTCATACATTGCGGCTTGCAAAATTAATTCTGAAAAATTTTTGTTGAGTACAAGTAAAAGTAAATCTTCAACGGATTCTGTTATAGGAAACGGGCTATACGAAATTGAAAATGAAACTCTAACCACTCTTGCCGGTTATCCCGTTAATCAATGTTTACGCAAAACAAAAAAAATCAAGCATTGGTGGAAAAATATTCAGACTTTAGATTGAAGGTGGTTTTGTGAATGAATTTAGAATAACGGCGGCGATTGTTGGAACTGCAATTACTGAATGGCTCGGCGGTTTTGACGGCTTGCTTACTGCTTTAATTGGCTTTATGGTTGTTGATTATATCAGCGGCGTTTCCTGCGCTGTTATCGAACATAAACTTTCAAGTTCCATTGGGGCTAAAGGTATTTTTCAAAAAATTCTAATCCTACTGCTTGTTGGAATTGCAAACGCTCTCGATAATTCCATTATTGCCGATGACGGACACCTTTTACGGACTGCTGTCATCTTTTTTTATTTGAGTAATGAAGGTATTTCTATTCTTGAAAATTCTGTTCGTTTAGGTTTACCTGTTCCCGATAAATTGAAAAACTTTTTGGAACAGTTGAAAAGCAAGGAGTAAGTCAATGATTTTTAATGAAGATTGTTTAGCGGGAATGGCGAAACTTCCCGACAATTCCATAGATTTTATCTGTACAGATTTGCCGTATTCAATCACGGACGCCTATTGGGATAAAGGAATAGACTTGCAAAAGTTTTGGGCGGAGGCGCGGCGAATATTAAAGCCCTGCGCGAGCGCGGCAATGTTTGCAAGCGGGACTTTTACTTTTGAGTTAGCGGCGTCGAATTTTGAGCAGTACAAATACAAGTGGATTTGGGTAAAAAATATGGTAACAGATTTTGTCAACGCCAAAAACCGTCCAATGCGGCGTTATGAAGAAATATTGTTATTTTCAAACGGGCAAGTAGCGCACGTCGGCAAGTCAAAAAATCGAATGAATTATTATCCGCAGGGCTTAGTTGATTGTAACTTTCCGCCACGGGCAGACCCCACCACGGCGGGGGGGGCACCTATCTTACAGGGTTCAACTCAAAAAAAAAACGATATATCGACACAACGGGCGGGAGTACCTACCAACTCGGGAACTTCAACCAAAAAAAGAACTTACGCCTTTTGGAATCAGCAGGGGGGGGGGCTGGCTGCTAAGCATACTGAATGTTTGGGCAAGCCGCGCCCTTCAGACAGGGAAAGTTACATACAAACTCAAACAGGTTACCCTACCGACGTTTTGTATTACAAGGTGCCGCACAATGTAGGGAAGTTGCATCCCAATCAAAAACCAACTGATTTATTGGAATATCTGATAAAAACGTACACGCAGGAAGGCGACACGGTTTTAGACGCCACCTGCGGGAGCGGCAGTACAGGTGTTGCTTGCGTCAACACCAACCGCAACTTTATAGGATTTGAGATTGACAAAATTTTTTTTGAAATAGCAAAAAAACGAATAGAAAAAGCCCTACGCGAGAAATTGTCAGAGCTTTTTTAGTATCAAAGAAAGGCGGTTGCTTTATGCAATACAAATTAACAGATACTTCAGTTATTCAAATAACCGAAACTAGCGGTACTATTCAAAATATCAGTAATTCTACTGTCGAAATATCCAACAGCGCAGATTTTACTGACAGTTTTTTATTGTATCCGCTGAATAAAGTTTTTTTTACCGAGCAGTTGTATATTAGAGCTTGTGAACCTACAGCGCAGATAATCGAAGTCAATGTAGCCCCTTTTGTAGTTAGCGGCAGTGGTAACAGTAGCAGCATTGCCGCCGATTCTTTTGCTACTCGCGCTGATTTTGATTCTGCAATTTCAGGCGTCGAAGATTCTATAATTGCCGTTCGCGCAGATTTGGATTCTGTTGGTTGGCAACAATACGACGATGATTTTTTCACTTACGGCAAAATTTATAAAAATATTGCTCCGTACGTGAAAATTGGTGGCGTTAATTCTGCCCCGTCGATTGATGATAAAAGCGTTTCTATTCCGGCTAGCGTCATTGAGGAAGAACAAGTTACACTCACTGCCAACAGGTATGAATTTATTTTTGGCGCAGCTTGCGATTTAAATTTTGACTGCAAAAATTCAACGCTAAAAACCGGCGCAGGAAATAGTTCAATCGTCGGTAACGGCAAAAATCAAGTCTATTACTTTCTCGGCAATGATACTATCACAGGTTTTAGTCAAGCTAACGACAAATTAGGCGCGGATTTCACAACTGCAATATCGGATACAGTAGATTTAAGCGGCAATGCAACCTTAACATTCACAACGGGCGAAAGTGTTTCTTCAGTTGTGTTGGAAAGTATAAATAGCGGGATTTTAAATGTTGTGATGGATAAATATTCTGCAGAGTATGAAATAGGCGTTGGGCTCAATACTGATTTTGTAATTAATACAGAAACAAACATAACAATAAGCAGTATAGCAAAATCTAAGCTGATAAATTTAGGTACAAATGTTGACGTGGAATTAAGCAATTTTGATGTAGATAATCGCGGCTCCAACGTAACAATAAATGGCGGTACTGGAGCAGATACAATTACAAATTCCGGCTCCAACGTAACAATAAATGGTGGTGCTGGTAATGATACAATTACAAATTCCGGCTCCAACGTAACAATAAATGGCGGTACTGGTAATGATAAAATCTACCTAGACAATTCTTCCAGCGCGTTTGTTTCTGTCGGCGCGGGCTATGATTCTATTTTTGTTAATGCAAAAAACCAAAATCAAACTTATGCATTTGGAACTAATGACGCCCATACTTATATTTTTGACTTAAAAACAGGAGATAATATTTTATTCACGGATACAGAAGGAAATAGTAGTTTGGCAGGAGATATAACAGAAGAAGGGCTCGTTTTCAATTTTGGCGATACAAAAGTTGTTATCAAAGGTGCTTTAAAAGACGGGTTAGAATCAACTAGCATCTCAAATTACAAAGAAATTGCCGCCGGAACAGAAATTAATATTGAAAAAATAATTGGCGGTACAACTACAAGTGAAAAATATGTAGTACCGAGAAAAATCGTTGGAACGAACGGCGACAACAATATAACTTTCGGAAACTCCATTGTTAATATTGGCAGTGATGGTGAATCAGATAATTATGAAATTTACGCAAAAGCCGGAAATGATTCCATTGTTTCAAATGGTACAGGTGTAAGTATTTATGCCGGTACAGGTAGTGACACAATAACAATAGTAGGGAAAGCAAAATCCAATATAATTATCAGCGAAACAGGAAATGATTTAGTTTATGGTAATGGTGGCGGACATACCTACGTTTACAATAGCGGCGATGGAAACGATACGATATTGGGATTTAGTTCAGCTGATGTTTTGTCGATAGTAGGCGGCGAATATGAGTATGCGTCAGTAGAATCAGGATATTTTGGAGTTAGCATTGGTAGCTCCAAGATTTACTTAAAAGGCGAAAGAAAAGCCGAAGAAGAAATAGCAAGTTTAGCGGCAGAACATACAATTTTGGACGAATATAACACAATAAAAGGCGGCAC
>FLNY01003148.1_pt1 | contig 25767 bp, 18 predicted proteins | sample 1140381 | NCBI WGS metagenome assembly FLNY01 (sample SAMEA3878172, study PRJEB12797) | bioreactor metagenome | biome: Moose rumen | place: Sweden | collected 2011-10
GTGCCCGTGCAGCCGCACATCATCTGCAGCGGCGCCACGGTGGAGGACATCGAGTATGAACTGCTCGACCTGCAGTTCCTCGGGCTGACTGACCTGCTGCTGCTTCGCGGCGACAAGGCGAAGGACGACTCGGTGTTCAGGCCCACGCCGGGCGGTCATGCCCACACGACCGACCTGATCCGACAGGTGCAGCGCTTCAACGACGGCTTCTTTGCCGACGGCACGCCCATCAAGTCGCCAGGCCCGCGGTTCGACATCGGTGTGGCCTGCTATCCCGAGAAGCATGAGGAGGCCCCCAACCTGGAGATGGACATGCAATACCTGAAGGAGAAGCAGGACCTGGGGGCACAGTATGCCGTGACGCAGCTGTTCTATGACAACGAGAAATACTTCCGGTTTGTCGGGAAAGCCCGCAAAATGGGCATCACCATCCCCATCATACCCGGTCTGAAGCCGCTGGGCAAGCTCAGTCAGCTGACCGTCGTGCCCCGCACGTTCCACTGCGACATCCCCGAGGCGCTGGCCCGTGAGATTGAGAAATGCCGCACCGACGAGGACGCCCGCCGGTTGGGCATCAAGTGGTGCGTGCGCCAATGTCGCGAACTCTACGTCCATGGCGTCAAGGACATCCATTTCTACACGATGGGGGTGGTCGACTCTGTGGTTGAAATTGTCAGGGAATTAAGAAGGGGAGCAGAATGAAGTTCACGGAAGTCATAGGTCAGGAAGAAGTGCGCGACCGCCTGCTGCAGATGGTCGATGAGCAGCGGCTGCCCCACGCCCTGATGCTCTGCGGGCCGACCGGTGCGGGCAAGATGGCACTGGCCATCGCCTTTGCCTGCCATCTGCTGACCAAGCACGACGACGCGCCGACGGGGCTCTTCGGCGACGAGGAACCGCCCGAGCACCCGATGCTGAAGAAGCTGGAGCATCCCGACCTGCACTTCACCTTCCCCACCATCAAGCTCACCTCCATGGGCTCCGACCATAAGCCCGTCAGCGACGACTTCGCCCGCGAATGGCACGAGCTACTGATGATGCAGGGCCCCTACTTCAGCATGGACCAATGGATGACGGCCATCGGCGCTGAGAACCAGCAGGCCATCATCACCGCCGGCGAGAGCGACGAACTGGTGCGCAAACTCTCGCTGAAGTCGAGCCAAGGCGGCTATAAGGTCAGCATCATCTGGCTGCCGGAACGCATGAACCAGGAGTGTGCCAACAAGCTGCTGAAGCTCATCGAGGAGCCCCCCTCGATGACCGTATTCCTGATGGTGTGCGAGGAGCCCGGCAAACTGCTCGAGACCATCCGCAGCCGCGTGCAGCGCATCGATGTCAGGAAACTGCCCAATGATGTCGTCTGTCAAGCCCTCATCCATCGCCGCGGCATCGACGAAGCCTCGGCCCGCAGCATCAGCCGACTGGCCAACGGCTCGTGGTTCAAGGCACTGGAGGAACTGCAGGTGGGAAGCGAGAACGAGCAGTTCCTCGACCTGTTCATCTCGCTCATGCGACTGGCCTATCAGCGCAACGTGCGCGACCTGCGCAAATGGAGCGAGACAATGGCCTCCTTCGGCCGTGAGAAGCAAAAGCGATTCCTCAACTTCTTCCTCCGCATGGTGCGCGAGAATTTCATGTACAACTTCCACGACGAGGACCTGGTCTATATGACGCAGAAGGAGGAGGACTTCGCCCGCAACTTCGCCCGGTTCGTCAACGAGGCCAACGTGCTGCTGATTTATGATTTGGCCAACCGTGCCATCCGCGACATCGGACAGAACGCCAATGCCAAGATTGTCTTCTTCGACTTCGCCCTCCAGATGATTGTTTTGCTAATCCAAAAATAAATATTTCGAAATAACAACATACCGTTATCCCGTTATAATGAAAAAAGAAAAATAACAATGAACATGAACAACGAAATACGCACAGGATGCGACCGCGGACTCTGTCGCGCCGCCGTGGGCCGGCAGGATCGCCAGCTGAACACCTACGACTGGCTGGCCGACGTGCCGGGCAACGACCTGACGACCGACCTCGTCGAGGTGCAGTTCAAGCACACCCGCAAGGGCTACTACCACAACGTCAACCAGCTGCCGCTGAAGAAGGGCGACATCGTCGCCGTGGAGGCCTCACCGGGTCATGACATCGGCGTCGTCACACTGACCGGACGGCTGGTCAACCTGCAGGTGAAGAAAGCCAACCTCAAGTCGGAAGACGACATCAAGCGCATCTACCGGCTGGCCCGCCAGATTGATATGGACAAATACCGCGAAGCCAAGGCCCGCGAGCACGAGACGATGATTGAGAGCCGCGAGATTGCCAAGGGGCTCGGTCTGAAGATGAAGATTGGCGACGTGGAATATCAGGGCGACGGTCAGAAAGCCATCTTCTACTATATCGCCGACGAGCGAGTCGACTTCCGCCAGCTCATCAAGGACCTCGCCGCCGCCTTCCATGTGCGCATCGAGATGAAGCAGATCGGTGCCCGTCAGGAGGCCGGTCGCATCGGTGGTACGGGTCCCTGCGGCCGCGAGCTCTGCTGCGCCACGTGGATGAAGAATTTCGTTTCAGTCTCCACCGGCGCCGCCCGCTATCAGGACATCTCGCTGAATCCGCAGAAGCTGGCCGGCATGTGCGCCAAGCTGAAATGCTGTCTGAACTATGAGGTCGACGACTACATCGAACATGGCAAGCTGCTGCCCAGCCGCGACGCCGTCTTGCAGACCCTCGACGCCGACTACTTCTACTTCAAGGCCGACATCCTGGCCGGACTTGTCACCTACTCCACCGACAAGCGCATCGCCGCCAACCTGGAGACCATCACCGCCGAGCGGGCCAAGGAGATTATCGAGATGAACCGCCGCGGCGAGAAACCGTCCGACCTGCAGCCCGACGACCAGCAGAAGAAGCCCGAAGGGCCCGTCGACCTCCTGGCCGGCGACAGCATCACCCGCTTCGACAAGGCCAAGAAGAAAAAGAAGAAGAAACAGAAGCCGCAGCCCGCCCAACAGCAGGCTCAAGTCGACGACCAGCCCTCCCAGGACAACCATAACCCCCAGGCAAAGGAAGGCCAGCCCAATCAGCAGCGGCCCCCTAAGCGCAAGAAGCCCCGCAACGACGGTTCACGCGAAAAACAGCCTTCCGCAGCGTCCACTAACGATGAGAAGCCACAGGAATAAGCATGGTGCTGTCGGCTGCGCCATCATGGCACTTACGGTTGCACTAGCACTTGCCAGCTGCAACCGTAAGACCATCTATACCCATTACAATCACACCCCCATTGAGGGTTGGGAGGCGAGCGACACCCTTCTGTTTGCCGTCGGTCCCGTCACCGAGGCCGCCGTCTACAGCGAGACCGTCGGCCTGCGCACCTGCAGCCGCTATCCATTCAAGGAACTAACGCTCGTCGTCGACCAGCAGATTATGCCCACAGGCACACTGCTCAGCGACACACTCCGCTGCCGCCTCACCGACGAGGAAGGCACACCCCTCACGCGCGGCTTCAACTTCTACGAATCCACCTTCCCCCTGCGCACCGTTTCCCTCGCTCACGGCGACTCCGTCACTCTCAGCATCCATCACTACATGAAGCGCGAAATTCTCCCTGGCATTGCCGACATCGGCGTGACCGTAAGTCGGGAGTAAAAGTATTCCATGACACCATGATGATTTCTGGATATAGGTGGTGCCTTGGCTTATACCTTCAGTTTCTCCACATTATTCTGTTTTATAGGACGTCGCCGTGGCGACTGTTTCATTCATCCGTCTGGACTGATTACTCGTCGCCATCGCCGGAGCTCCTGCCGTGATTGGCGTTAGACAGGCGGGTCAGATAATCACACAAAATCATCGTAACGGCACCCATGCAGAACAACTTTCTGCTAAAACAACATAAAATTTAGCACTTTTTTATATAAGGTGTTGGGTAAATGGAGAAAAACGTGTAATTTTGCAGCCAAGAAAACAAAATCATCGCTTATGCTAAGGACAACAACACCAACCATCGTGGCAAGAGACAGCAGGAGCGTGACCGTGAGGATGAGCAATTCCCGCTGGAAGCGCTATCAGCAACTGGAGGAGTCATACGCCGTGGCTTCGCACGTGCTCAACGGGCTTACCGAGATGAAATCGCTGAAGCCGATGACCGTTGAAGAGGCCGAGGCAGAGCTCGACCTGCTATGATGCGCATCGTATTTACCACCGACTTCAAGACGGCCTAATCATCATCCGTGTGCAGCGCTTGGGCGACGTGCTGGGCTTCCTCTTCGTCTATGACAAGAGCGAGATGGAGAACGTCCGCGACGAATACCTGCGTGACATCATCAAGCGCAATATAGATTTATTTGAATAGACAAACAGTAGATGCACTCAAGGCACAGGTCTGTCAACAACTTCTTGATGAACCTCATTGCAGCACTCGGCGCATATTGTTTCTTTGACAACAAGCCAGAGGCTATTCAAGGGTACTGTATTGAGGACACTAAGCAACTCTCTTTATTCTAATCTTATCCCGAACTGAAGTGTTCTTCACTTTTTTCGGTGTATTCCACATATTCGCCCTCGTCAGGGGCGAATATTTTTTTCTCCGTTTCCTTGGGTGAGCGGCGGTCGATGATGGTCACGCCGTCGCTGGTGCAGGTGGTGGTCTGCTGATGGTCTTGGCCGTCGCCCGTCTTGATGTTCACGTTCCAGCGGAAACGGCTCTTGGGCTCCAGCCCGAACAAGCGACGAATGAGGTCGATGCCCTTGCCGAGCAGAATCAGACCGAGAATGGCTACCACAAAGATGATAGTCAGCAGGGCGATGAGCAGGAATGAGAGAAAACTTAACATTTCTTTCGGTTGGTGATGAGGCTCAGCAGGACGTACCATGCAATGACGACGGCGATGCTGATGATGCTGTGGAAACTGACGATGATGGCCAGGGAGACGGTGAGGAAGACGTACTTCACTTCATTATCGTGCCAGCCCCATGTCTTGAACTTCAGGGCGAACATCGGAATCTCAGCGATGAGCAGGTAGCAGCTGACGAACACTAGGACCACGACACCATAATATATGTAGGTGGGCAGCGTGTAGGACTCAAGAAGCAGCTGGAGGTCAAGCCAATTGATGAGCGAAGCCCAGAACAGGGCGTTGGCCGGCGTGGGCAGCCCGATGAAGCCCATGGCCTGTCGCTCGTCGAGGTTGAACTTGGCCAGTCGGAGTGCAGAGAAGGCCGCCATGAGGAAGGCGATCCATTGGACGTTGTCCATTGGGGATTGACCGAGAAAGCTGAAGACAATGGCCGAGGGGGCCACGCCGAAGGTGACGACGTCGGCCAGTGAGTCGAGCTCCTTGCCGATGGGTGATGATACGTGGAGCAGGCGGGCCGTCATGCCGTCGAAGAAGTCGAACACGGCACCGGCGATGATGCTCACCATTGCAGCCGGAAAGTTGCCTTGGAAAGCGAAATACGTAGCGATGCAACCCGAAATCAGGTTGCAGCACGTAATCATATTTGGAATATGCTTTTTCACTTTTTCTCCTTTTCCTTTCCCTTCCGCGGCAGCAATTTTTTTACTTTTCACTCTTCCCTTTTACCTCAACTTCGCAATCACCGTCTGGTCGCCAGTGGTCGACTGTCCCATTTTGACACACACCTGCGTGCCGAGTGGCAGATAGACGTCAACGCGCGAGCCCAGCTTGATGAAGCCCAGGTGCTCATCGATGTAGCAATCCTCCTGATCCTTGGCATAGGTGACGATGCGGCGGGCCATGGCGCCGGCAATCTGGCGCACCAGCACGTGCTGGCCGTCGGGCGTTTCGATCATTATGTCGGCATGCTCGTTCTCCTCGCTCGCCTTCGGCAGCCAGGCCTTGTGGTAGTTGCCGTCGAAATGCTTCACGAACTCCACGCGGCCGTCGACCGGAAACCAGTTGGCGTGCACGTTCAGCGGACTCATGAAGATAGAGATGAGCTGGCGCCGGTCATGGAAGTAGTCGTCCTCCTGCGTCTCCTCGATCACCACCACACGGCCGTCGGCCGGCGCCACCACCATCTTCTCCGTGTCGCCGTTGAAGTAGCGTATCGGACAGCGGTAGAAGTTGAGCATCAGCAGCCAGACCACGCCAGTCAGGGCTGTGAATATAATAAAAGGTATCGCTGAGTCGAAACTGCGCCAGAGCACCACGGCGATGGCGACGATGGCGAACATGCTGTAGAGCAGTTCGTTGGTGCCTTCGCGATGGATTCTGATTTTCTTGAGTTTCTTGATTCTTTCTCCCATGGGTTAGTTGTATATGCTTAAGCGGTTGCAAAGGTAACACTTTTTTACCAAATGACAAACTTTTTGCTCAAATCTTTTAAGAAATAGTTGATGGTGTGTAAAATTGGTACATGACCGATGTACGAATGGTACATGACCGATGTACGAATGGTACATGACCGTTGTACGAAAAATGATGGCATATATTTCTCGGTCAAAGAAGCGGCACTTTACAATCAAAGAAGCGGTGCTTCTCGGAACCAATAAGGGGTATATCCGCTATTTTTTCTTTTAACATATATTATTTCCTGTTTTGCTGTGTGGAGTGGAAAAAGTTTTGTAACTTTGCAAGCGCAAGAAACGGAAAACAATGGAAGACTTCATACATCTGCACGTACATACTTACTACTCGATTCTCGACGGACAGTCGAAGATTAAGAACCTCGTCAACAAGGCCATCGGCGACGGCATGCGCGGCATGGCCATCACCGATCACGGCGACATGTTCGGCATCAAGGAGTTTCACGACATCTGTATTGATGTCAACAAGAAGCGCAAGAAGGAGGGCCTCGAGCCCTTCAAGCCCATCTTCGGCTGCGAGATGTATGTGGCCAAGTACGGGCCCAAGGAACAGAAGAACGGCAAGCAGGACCAGAGCGGCTATCACCTCATCGTGCTGGCCAAGAACTATAAGGGCTACAAGAACCTGATCAAGCTCGTGTCGAACTCGTGGGTCGACGGCTACTACATGCGTCCGCGCACCGATCGCGCCGACCTGGAGCGCTATCATGAGGGGCTCATCGTCTGTTCGGCGTGCATCGCCGGCGAGGTGCCCAAGAAAATCCTGAACGGCGACATGGCCGGGGCCCGCGAGGCCGTGGAGTGGTATCACCGCGTGTTTGGCGACGACTACTACTTGGAGCTTCAGCGCCACGAGGTGAAGGATCCCACACAGCGTGCCAACCGCGAGACCTTTCCGATGCAGCAGCAGGCCAACAAGGTGCTCATCGAGCTGGCCCGCGAATACGGCATCAAGCTCATCTGCACCAACGACGTCCACTTCGTCGACGAGGAGAATGCTGAGGCCCACGACCACCTGCTCTGCCTCTCCACGGGCAAGAAGCTCGACGACCCCACGCGCATGCTCTACTCCAAGCAGGAGTGGTTCAAGACGAAGGCCGAGATGAACGCCATCTTCTCGGACGTGCCCGAGGCGCTGTCGAACACGCTCGAGATCCTGGACAAGGTGGAGGTCTATTCGCTCGACCACGACCCCATCATGCCCTTCTTCCCCATTCCCGAGTCGTTTGGCACCGAGGAACAGTGGCGTCAGAAGTTCACAGAGGAGGATCTCTACAAAGAGTTTACCTCCGACGAGAACGGCGAGAACCAGCTGACGCCGGAGGAGGGCAAGAAGAAAATCGACAAGCTGGGCGGCTACGACAAGCTCTACCGCATCAAGTTCGAGGCCGACTATTTGGCCAAGTTGGCGTATGAGGGGGCAATGAAGCGCTACCCGGAGCTGCAGGCCCAGCAGACCCTCCCCCAGCCCCTCCCTGCAGGGAGGGGAGGAGATACTCAAGATGTTGAAAACGGCCAGCAAGGTAATCCCTCCCCTCCCTCTCAGGGAGGAGCCGGGGGTGGGTCTGAAGTTTTCGACCGCATCCGCTTCGAGCTCCACATCATGAAGACGATGGGCTTCCCCGGCTACTTCCTCATCGTGCAGGACTTCATCAATTCGGCCCGCGACGAGCTCGACGTCTGGGTGGGCCCCGGCCGTGGTAGTGCGGCAGGTTCAGTGGTGGCCTACTGTCTGGGCATCACCAAGATCGACCCGCTGAAGTACGACCTCCTGTTCGAGCGTTTCCTCAACCCCGACCGCATCTCGCTGCCCGATATCGACACCGACTTCGACGACGACGGCCGCGGAAAGGTGTTGAAGTGGGTGGAGGACAAGTACGGCCACGAGAACTGCGCCCACATCATCACCTATGCCTCGATGGCCACGAAGAACAGCATCAAGGACGTGGCGCGTGTTGAGGAACTACCGCTGGCCATCTCCAACGCTCTGTGCAAAGCCATACCCGACCGCCTGCCCGACGGCATGAAGATGAATCTGCCCAACGCCATCAAGTGCACCCCCGAGCTGCGCGACGCCGAGGCCTCGCCCGACCCCGCGCTGGCCAACACCATCAAGTATGCCAAGATGCTGGAGGGCACCGTGCGCGGCACCGGCATCCATGCCTGCGGCTTCATTATCTGTCGCGACCCTATCAGCGACTGGGTGCCCGTCAGCACGGCCGACGACCCCGACTTCAAGGACACGAAAACCAACTGCACGCAGTACGACGGCCACGTCATTGAGTCGACGGGACTCATCAAGATGGACTTCCTCGGCCTGAAGACGCTCTCGGAGCTGAAGGAGGCCTGCGCCAACATCAAGCAGCACCGCGGCATCGACGTCGACCTCGACACCATCCCCATCGACGACCCTAAGACCTATGAGCTCTATCAGCAGGGCCGCACCATCGGCACCTTCCAGTTTGAGTCGGCCGGCATGCAGAAATACCTGCGCGAACTGAGGCCCACCGTCTTCGAAGACCTCATTGCCATGAACGCCCTCTATCGGCCGGGGCCCATGAAGTACATCCCGCAGTTTATCGACCGAAAGCATGGGCGCGAGGCCATCACTTACCCCATCCCCTGCATGGAGAAGTATCTGAAGGACACCTATGGCATCACCGTCTATCAGGAGCAGGTGATGCTGCTCTCGCGACAGTTGGCCAACTTCACCCGTGGCGAGAGCGACGCCCTTCGCAAGGCCATGGGTAAGAAGAAGATTGAGATCGTCAACGCCATGAAGCCTAAGTTCATCGAGGGCGGAAAGAAAAACGGACACGACCCAGAGGTGCTCGACAAGATATGGAAGGACTGGGAAGACTTCGCCTCCTACGCCTTCAATAAGTCGCACGCCGCCTGCTATTCCTGGGTCGCCTATCAGACGGCCTACCTCAAGGCCAACTATCCGGCTGAGTTCATGGCCGCCATCATGACCCGGCGTCGCGACCAGATCACCGAGATCACGAAGCTGATGGACGAGTGCAAGCAGATGGGCATCGACACGCTGGGCCCCGACGTCAACGAGTCGTACCTCAAATTCGGTGTCAACAAGAAGGGCGAAATCCGCTTCGGTCTGGCCGGCATCAAGGGCTTGGGCGACGGCGCCGCACAGACCATTATCGACGAGCGCGAGAAGAACGGCCCCTACAAGGACATCTTCGACTTCGTGCAGCGCGTGTCGTTCCAGAGCATCAACCGCAAGGCCTGCGAGGTGCTGGCCCTCTCAGGCGGCTTCGACGGCTTCGGCATCCGCCGCGAGGTCTTCTTTGCCGAGAACGCCAAGGGTGAGATGTTCCTCGACACGCTGGTGCGCTACGGCCAGAACTATCAGCAGGCGAAGGCGGAGGCGCAGAACTCGCTCTTCGGTGGCTTCGACAGCATCGAGATTGCCACGCCGCCCATTCCCAAGACCGAAGAGCGCTGGAGTGACATTGAACGGCTCAATAAGGAGCGTGACCTTGTGGGCATCTACCTCTCGGCCCATCCGCTCGACGAATACAAGATTGTGCTCGACAACCTATGCAACACCCGCTGCGACGAGTTGGGCGACAACGGCGCTATGCTGGCCGACCGCGACGACGTCACGCTGGGCGGCATCGTCACCGCCGTGCGCTCGAAGTTCACCAAGAACAACAAGCCCTGTGGCTTCGTCACCCTCGAGGACTTCAACGGCTCGGGCGAACTGGCCCTTTTCGGCGACGACTGGATCAACATGAACGGTAAGTTCATCGAGGGCGCCGCCCTCTACGTCACCGGCAAGATGCGCCCCCGCTTCTATAACGCCGAGCAGAAAGAACTGAAGGTGACCGGCGTCGAACTGCTCCAGACGGTCAAGGAGAAGGCCATCGACCGCATCACTATCTCGCTCAACTCCGACCTGCTCGACGATCAGGTCGTGGCCGACCTCAGCGAGCTGGTGCGCGAGACGCCCGGCAAGACCAAGCTCTTCTTCCAGCTGCGCGACTCCACCGGCCGCCACCATGTGCTGCTCCGCTCCACGACGGCCACCGTCGACGTGCGCCACACGCTCATCGACTTCATCGAACGCAACGAGGCTCTCGACTATAAGATTAACTGAGGACTTTGGCTTTCCGTGATCAAGGCCTCAGGCGTACAGATGTCGCTGGTAGTCCTTGCCGTAGCCCGCATCGGCCATTTTGTCTAATAGCGCCTCGCGGGTTTCGGGGTCTGACCAAATTTGATGCAGGTCCTCACTCGACGTAAAGAAGTCGGGCATCCGGCCGAACAGTTCTTCGATGAACTTCCGGGTGCTGACGGGGCGGCCATCGGCTCCCCAGAACATCACGCTGTTCACGAACTTGATGCGGCGGGCGCGACCGTCCACACCTGTCGACAGCTTCTCGCTCGTCGTCAGCACCGTGGGGATGGTCTTCTCGTTGTCCTGGAATTCAGCCAGATACTGCTCGCCCTGCTCACCCGTCGTTGGCCGTCACACGCTGGCAGTAGGCCCGCTTCTGGCGCTGACGGTTGATCATGTCGCGCACCTCAGCCGCATGGGCCTGCGAGGCACAGAAATTACAGAAAATCCATGAAACGCCCAAACGTTTGCCTTACTTTTACGTTTTCTTTGCTTTTAATATTTGCGCCGTCGCAACTTTTTTATTATCTTTGCCGACGCATATCAATGTCTGGCACGATAGTTGCATGGAGCTGATTGATTATTAACAATAAACAAATAAGAGAACAATGGAAGTAAAAGTAACTAACGAGAATTTTGAGAGTCTGAAGAACGGCGAACTGCCACTGGTGATTGATTTCTGGGCAACATGGTGCGGCCCCTGCCGCATGGTGGCTCCGATTATCTCGGAACTGGCAGAGAAGTACGACGGCAAAGTGGTCGTCGGCAAGTGCGATGTCGAGGAGGCTGAGGACGTGGCGATGGAATTCCGCATCCGCAATATCCCGACGGTGGTGTTCATGAAGAACGGCGAGGTGGTCGACAAACTGGTCGGTGCCGCCTCGAAGGACAAGTTCGAGGAGAAGATCGAGGCGCTGCTGTAATCAATTGATAATTGAAAGACAATGGCAAGCATTGACGACGAACTGTTGCTCGACGAACGGGAGAACCGGCGCGAGATAGCCTTCATCCGGCGGCAACTGCCCTCGGAGCTCAAGGACCGCTGGACCGACGACGACCTGCTCTGGATGCTCGACGCCATCGTCGACTACTACGTGGAGAGCGGCGTCCTCGATTCTAACGACGACGAGGTTGACATCGACCTCGAACTGGCAGCGCAGCACGTCTGCCGTCAGGCTGAGGCCGAAGGTCGTAAGCCCCTTGAGGCGCAGGATGTCTTCTTCGTAGTCGAGGCCGATCTCGACTTTCAGGAGCAGAACCTCTGAAACTGACAAATGAACCGACTGCAACGAATAGGGCTCACTGTGGTCCTGATGCTGCTGACGCCTGCTGTCCACGGCCGTGGGCAGTGGGCGTTTGTTGATGAGACCCGAATGAAGCAGGGCCTGCTCGAGATGCTGGCCCGCTTCAGCGAGTACATGACCGACATCTACCAGCCCTGCCAGGAACCGAACGGGGTGGGGGAGGCGTGTGGTGCCTTCCGCGCCAACTCGGCCTTGCAGAGCAATGAGGACGGTGTCCGCACCAATGCCGACCTCTCGATGGTCAGCGCCTTCCTCGTGCGCTATGCCCAGGGGCGCGTCGACCTGCCCAGTGGCATCACGTGGGCGCAGCTCGACACTATGGCTGTCCGTTCGCTCGTCTTTGCCTATAGCACCCACAAGGCCGTGCGGCTGAAGCCTTGTGCCGACGGCCGCTACTGGGGCTCCACCTCGGCCCGCGACCACCAGTGGGAAAGCTCGCTCTGGGCCATGTCGGTAGCTTACAGCGCCTTCTTCCAGTGGGAGCGGTTGACCGACGCGCAGCGCGACTGCATTCACCGGCTCCTGAAAGCAGAGTGCCAGTATGAGCTGGAGCGCGACGTTCCCACGGGCTATCTCGGCGACACGAAGGCCGAGGAGAACGGCTGGGAAGCCTGCGTGCTGGCCGCTGCCTTGGGATTGTTTCCCGATGACCCTTTGGCCCCGCAGTGGTTCGAGCGCCTGCGTCTCTTTGCCGTCAATAGCTATTCGCATCCTTCCGATGCTGACAACATGACCGTCGCTGACCCTGACCGCGATGAAGTCCGCATTTGCGACCTCTATCGCGGCGCGAATCTCTACGACGATTATACCCTGCAGAACCACAACTATTTCCACACGTCTTATCAGAACGTCGTCGTCCAGGAACTGGGCGAGGCCGCCTTGGCACTGGCCCTGTTCCAGCCGCGCGACCGTCAGACATGGCAAACTCGGACGCTGATGCACAACTGCCAGCCCGTCATGGACCGCGTGCTGAAGTGGCTCGCACTGCCCGACGGTGAGCTGGCCATGCCCAACGGCAACGACTGGAGCCTGTTCCTCTACGACCAGCTGACAAGCTATGCCACGATGGCCTGTCTGCAGCGCGACCCTGACGCCCTGATGCTCGAGAACCGTGCCTACCAGCAGATGCGCCGGCGCCAGCTGACCACCGCGGACGGCTCATGGCTCCTGCGCAGCGACATTGGCCCGCGGCGCATGGGTGTCCAGGCTCACCGTGTCATGATGACGTGGCTGATGCACGAACTATGGCCCACGTCGCGGCTGCGCCCTACGTCGTGGCGTCGCTTTGCCCGTCGTCATCGCGAAGCCCGCGTGCTGCCTGATCAGCACATCGTGCGCTCGCTAACGCCTCAGGCCTTCAGTTGCTTCAGCTGGAGCCACGGCCTCAAGAGCTTTACCGGCTACATAGCCCCCCACAGCGAGGCGAACCTCGTCGTGCCCTATAAAGCCCATAACACCGGCAATCTGATCGGTTTCTACGAGGTGGAGGGCCGCCGCACCAACGCCGTCGTGGCCTGCGAGGACAGCCTGGTTGTCAGCGGAAGCGAGTGGACGGCCAGCGGCATCCTCATCGAGAACGACTCCACGCTGGAGCGCCGTTTCAGCCTCCATGCCACGAAAGACGGACAGCTCGTCTATACTGACGAGGTGCATGCCCTCAGCGACGTCACCATCCTCTGCGACAAGACGGGGCTCATAGCCATCAGCTGCGATGAGTTCACGCGTCAGCAGCGCACCCTGCATACCGACGAAGGTGTGTGCAGCCTCAGCGGCGACACGCTCACGACTCTCTCCACCCGGCGCGTCACCATCGACAATAGCCTTAGCGTCGAGGTCAGCGAGGGTGGCGGCCACATGGCCTTCGGCCACCGTCGCAACGTCAACTCCATCCTCACCTCGCTCCTCTATCCCTGCTACGACGACCAGCCCCGGCGATACAAAAATGGCGAGCCCGTAGCCCGCCATCACATTGTCTATTCAACTGTTATCCGCGCCTGTCGATGAAAGTCGACCTACAGCCTTAATACTACTCCTGCTGACGGCTGCCGTTTTCGAGATCCACTGAATAGATACACTCAGCCCCCATCTTCTTAAAAAACAAATATCTTCAAAAATCTGACAAGAATGGTTCTCAATCCAGATTTGCGAAAGATTTTTGTATTCATGACACTGCCTGACAGTATCAGGTAATGGGGTGTTGAGTTACTTTGACACACCCCACAAGTCAATCGGCAGCGATGACGATCGGCGACGAATCGTAGAAAGGACGGTTCTTCACGATTTCTTCAACCTCTTCTATTACCTTCTGAGGCATTTTCGAGAAAGGCTTTGCTTCAGGCACCTTTTGACGGCTTTCGCTGAAATCGAAGCCCTGCCATTCACAACTGAAGGGTACGGTATTTGTGTATTTCAGTTCTGGGTCATATTCACCGTCTTCATTCATGACGCGCATCATGTAGTTGCCCATCATATTAGCTGCGAAATACGTGTCCTTCATGACCACAAAGAATGTGGTTTTTTGGTCAGAACTTTCCTTTACTTCACCTTTATACCCGTCATAGGTCTTGTTTCTTACTTTCTCATCAGGCGTCATGAAGAATATGTCATAGTTGGCTATTTTTGCCGCACCCCTTACTAATACGTGGGCCACGATCTTGAAACCGTGATAGCCTTTAAGCGCAGGATCATCATCAGCTGGGTCGAAATTCTCTGCGTGTTCGACACTCTTAATGTGCACCTCAACAGCTTGAGACATGACGCTTTGCGCAGTTTCAAAGACCAGCGGGGTCTTGTCGCTGGTGCTAAGCGCCAGGGCAGGGTAGGCCATATAAGTCTTACCAGGTGTCAGTTTGTTTGCATTGACCGACACTTTGAGATTCTTTATATCCGTATTAGCATCGATAGAAACAGGATTTTTCGGGAAGTAAAGACCGTTAGCTACGTCTCCGCTTCCTCCGTCAATGAACAAACATGGATAGAGTGCAGGATAGCCTGACCACGGCAAAAGGCCTACTGCCGGAATTGCAGAATTGTCGTATTGCCATTCAAATCTCCAGGTATCGCCGCTTGCACCGGCACCCTCAGCATTTTGCTTGTATTTCTTGAAGTTCACAGATGGGAACCATGGACTGTTAAAAAGATTCTTTGGCCAACTCTTTAGTGTGAACTCTTTGTCGAAATCCAGACCCTTGTCTTTGGTGACCGATTCCACCGAAGCGCCTTGTTTGGCAAGAGTCTCTTCCATGCTTTCCCAGAATATTTTAGCCTGATCAGCCGAAGACAGAGAGATGCTGTTAGCTAAATCAAACTCACCCATGTCGTACAGCATACCTTTAAATTCAATCAGCAATGTCCGGTACAGATCACTGAAGAACGCTTTGCCGATGCCGATAGCTTCTGATTGAATAGACTTAATAATCTCGTAGACATTGACCGTTACGCCAAACCCTATTCCTGTTGAGAGGTTGTTGTCAACGTTTACGCCAGGCTTTGTTGAAATATCCAGCCCCATGGCATCATAGCCAGGGACAACAAAGGCGGAGGGCGAGTTCAATCGTGCTTTCAGTTCATTCTTCACAAAGCCTCTCACTGATATTTTCTCTGTCCACAGAGCTACACCGACAGACAGTTTGGGAGTTAACGAAACATTTCCTTCTACGCTGCCGTCGAATCTCCATGTCCTGTTGAAATTCTTTGCCTCAGATTCTTGGAATACATCTGACAGGTATTCTCCCTGGAAGGCGGACTCAAGCATATTGAATAGAAATGTCGAGATTGCTTGTGGGCCGAAATAGCTTGCGGCACGTTGCAAGTTTATCTTTGTGTGTACAAAGCTGCTGTCAATCACGCTGACAGCACAATCGGCAAACAAACCTGCCGAAAAAGTAATACCGGCTCCTAAAAGTATCTTAAACTTGACGATGCCACCAAATTTCAATTGAGGGAACACGTCTTTTCTCTCCCATGTTTTGCTATATACCAAACCATTATTGATATGCAGTGTGGCATGGGTTATAATGGTGTCTTTTATCTCAATCATGGGTTTTATGATGCTTCCGTCAAGAAACACCTTGACCCTCAGCCGATGTTTCATGTAGCTTTCCGTAGGTTTGACTTCAAGAGAGCCTGTTGGTCCGCGCTTCACAGTCTTTTCTGTCGTTGTGGTGCCTCGGCTGCTATGAACGAAGCCCCATTTGTCTACCACCGCGGCAAGAGATCCATTACTTTTTTTGGTTGATGAAGACAGATCTTCGTCCTTAGGCAGTTTCACGGTTGTCAGCTTGAAAGCCAGCGGGAGTGTAAACTGACAATACTTACCGTCATCACCCTCCGATTCGTCTATCTTAACGCCATCGGTCACTACGCGAAATTCGTCATCACCTTCGTCTGCCCGCGTCGAAGCTCTTCTGGACTCATCTGTCGGTCTGGCTTCGCCCATCTTCCCAAGATCGATGTCCGCCTCGCCGTCGAGTTTCTTGAAAATCTTGTCGAGCGTCACCGAACAGGTGCAGACACGATAGACACCATCAATGTAGCCTGCCCATATCACCTCGGCTCCTATGCCGTCGGGCATCTTTTCTGTCTCGTGACTGGTCACCATCTCACCGATACGCGGCAGGAATTGCTCAGGCGTGTCTTGGCGGAAGTCAATGATGCCGAGTGCGCCATACAAGGCGTCGACTTCGAACGACACGATATAGTCCTGCATTTCTTCAGTCAGCAGTTTCACGTTGTCTTGATACTGATATGTGATTTCGTAGCCGTCGCCTACCTCGGTGGCAGGTTCCGACCATCCCTCGCCGGTGTAGACCGTCTTCTCGTATAGGTCTAACCCCCGGCTGAGGTCGTCCTCTTCATCCTCAATAAAAAGGTTGCACGATGTCAACATCAGTGATGTCAGCAGTGCCAATAGTGATATACGGGTTTTCATAAGCTTGCAGTGCTATGGTTGTGCATGATTAGTAAATGATGATGGTGTCCGAAGGTTCATCAGGCAGGTCGATCTCGTCCCACGGGAAGTATTCAAATGCATTCTCGTCGAGAATCAGCTTAACTAGTTTTGAAAGGGTGCCATGCGCCTCGCCGTCGAAGGCGAAGTATTCAGGAAAGACCTCAGTGAGCCCTTCGCCCATATAGTAGCATCTCAGTTCCACGACGTCATAGCCGTCGATGTTGTCGCCCCAGATGCGTATCTCCATATAGTCCCTGCCCTGCCATTCGCGCATCTTGCCGATGCCGCGCAGTTCGTCGCGCACGTAGGCTGCAATGATGAGCGAGTCCTCGTCGGCCTTCGTGTAGTGGTGGCCGTGGATATCGACGTCGGCATAGATGACCATGTCGTAGGGATACTGCTTCGGGTTCATGTACATCTCGGGCAGCACGTTCACCCAGCATGAGTCCAGCTGGCGGTCGCTGACGCTCAGGGCGTAGGCCAGCGTCAGGCCCTCGCCAATGCCTATCACCGTGTCGTTCTCCACGATGGCGATGTCCTTGTTTTCAGTCTGCCACCACACCGATCGGTTCGACAGCGTGTCGGGCTCAAAGAGGACGGGTATGCGGTAGCGGTCGCCCACCATCATGTTGACTACCCGTCGGCCCAGCGTCATCCTGCGTGCCGCCACAGGTTCGCCGCCGTCCCAGTAGTCGCCGCAGGAGGCCACTATTGTGCTCAGCACCATCAGGCATGCTATCAGCACTCCTCCGGCTCTTTGTCTGTTTCTGTTCCTCTCCATATTGTCTTGTTGTCTTAATGTCTTATTGTCTTGTCGTCTTGATGTCTCCCGTCTTGATGTCTCAAGCCTTGTTGTCACTCCCCGCGGCGGATGCTGACCGTGTTCGACTGCGTGCTCTGTCGGCCGTCGCGCCATTGTATCATGACGAAGTATTCGGCCTGCTCGCCCTTTCCGAGCTGCTTGTCGGCATATTCCAGCTTGTCGCTCGGCACGCTGACGACGAATCTGAACTTGTCCTCGCCGGGCCCGCGGCGGTGGATGCAGTAGTAGTAGGGCGCGTCGAAGGGCAGCTTGCCCGTCGTCCAGGCCAGCTTCGTCTCATTCGTGCGTTCGTCGTAGTCGCCGGCCAGTTCAATCTTGGCCTTCCACACCTTCGGGCCGGCGTGCAGCCAGCTGACGGCCAGGCTTTTCGACGTGAATGGCGACGAGTTGAACGACTCCACGTAGTAGTAATAGCGCCGTTCGCGGTCGTAAGGCGGGTTGTCGTCGATGACGATGGTGTAGTTCTTCGTCGTGAGTGAGTCGTGGTCGTAGCGACCGATGACGTCCCACGGGCCGTCGGGGCTCAGTCCGCGGTAGGCCACGTGGTAGTCCATGTCGGCATCCGTACCTACGATCCACTCCATGTGCATGCCCTCCAGATCGTTGTGGCCGGAGCGGTCGAGGTGGGGCTGCGTGGGCGGCGTGATGTGCGGTCGTGTCACCTGGATCCAGGGACTCCACGGACCGATGTTGGTCGAGTAGTCGACGGCCCGCACCTTATAATAGATATACTTCTGGTTGACGTCGACGGCCAGCGAGTCGATGTACCATGTCTCCGTGACCGACTCTTCGTTCAGGCGCTGGAAGGCGTGAGTCGTGTCGTTGGCGAAGGCCACGTCGAAGTAGGAGATGTCGTCGTCCTCAGGATTTGGCTTCCAGCGCAGGATGACGTAGGCATATTTCACTTCCTTTTCAACGAGGGAATTCAGTTCGGGGTTTAACACCTGAGCCGTCAGCGAGTCAGGGGCTGCCGGGGCCTTGAAGTCATGAATCTCGATGAGCTGCGACAGCGATGTCGATTCATTGCCCGATTTGTCGTAGGCTGCAATCTGGATCATGCCCGTCCGCAGTCCAGTGACTTCAGCTGTGTACATCGTGTCGGTGGGAGAAATCATCTCATCGTTCAGGTCTATCCACGTCTCGCCGCTGATCTTGGCGTTATAGTATCTGACGATGTAGCCCTGCAGGTCTTTCTCTAGCGTGTCTTTCTCCCAGATGATGTGCGCCTGGATGCGGCCGCGGATGTCGTCGTCGGGATAGCCTATGACGATGGCTTTCAGCTGTGGCGCTGAGGGCGGCTCATTGTCATAGACGTTCACCTTGATGGGGTCTACTGACGGGACGAGACTGCCGAAGGCGTCGTGGCCGGCAATGAAGTATTCGTAGACGCCGAAGCTGGGCACTGAGTCGCCGAAGGCTTTATAGTTGTCGCCCTCAGGCAGGTCGACGACCGACAGGTAAGGCTTTTTGTTGATGTGTTCCCATTGTCCGTCTATTGTTTTGCCGTCGGCATCAGAAACGGCACGCCGATATATCTCATAGGTGGAATATTTGTCGTCCCACCAACCCAGCACATGGCGTCGGGGACTGGAGATGGAGTCAACCATCCGAGGATTAAAGAGTTGAGGAGTGTAAGATTCGTTTAGCAAGCCTTCCACCACGCCGGGCTCGAAGATGAGGCGCCCGTCGGTCTCCCACTTCGTGGGCTGGATGTAGTAGTCGTAGGTCTTGCCGGGCTTAGCTGTGCGGTCGAGGAAACCCACGGCCATGTCGCGGGCCAGGTCGGGCCGCCACTCGGCCACGAGCATGGCGAAGGCGAACGACATGTCCTGCTCGTTGTTATATTCCATCGAGGCACCCCAGGAACCCGGCTGGTCTTGAGTCTGGTTAGGCCCCAGTCGGCCTTCGCCGTAGAGCACGCCCTGAGCCACCAGGGCATTGCTGTCCGTCTGGGCATACTTGGCACGGAACTGCTCCTCGCTGAGTGGCTTCAGAGCGTAGGCCAGCGTGTCAATATTGAAGTCTTCGGCATCGGTCTCCGTGCGCAGCACGTTGACACCTGTCAGGCAGAGATACTTCCACGACACGTAGTCCTCGGGCACCCAGCGCAGCGCGATGCTGTCGCCGTAGGTGCGGGCCAGCAACTTGATCTTTGTGGTGATGAGCGTCGGCTCCTGATAGATGATGGTGTCGGCCTTGACGGTATCCATGGGCATCACCGGCTCGTCGATATAGGTGCTGTCGGCCTGCTGGGCCGTCGCCATGCTGCTACCGAGCAGCATGGCGGCCATGATGAGAATATTCTTAGAGTTTACCATATAATTCCATATTTATGTGAAATGATTTCTTTGAAGAGCGAGTTCGAGAAGGTAGGTTCTGACTCTGGATAAATAGCAGGCATTCCAAGAATCGACTTCGCATAGTTTTGAGATTTATACCAGGCGACATTTTCTTTCTTCCATATCAGAATCCACCATAAAGTCGTATTCTCGCCTGTGGCCCAGTCCTTCAGCTTCGGATCATTGGCTTTTGCCCACTCCTGCAGCATACTGATCTTTTTCGAGTTGTTGGTCTCCTTGTAGCAAGCATACAGGTCTGGATCATTGTCCTGCATCCAGCTGGCAAGTTTCTCTAACTGAGCTTCATTCTGTTTCTTCCCCCCTGAGCTTGTGTCCTCAGTGAAAGCCACACTGGATGGAACGCCGTTGATGTAGACCTCCGGGGTGCCGATGTAGCTATTGACCATGGCGTAGTACAAGTTGTCAAACTTTCCTTTGGTGGAGCCGCTGGCTCCTTTGTTGACGACGTACCCAGTCAGCCCGGATGTGAAGTTTTCATATGAGCTGCCGGTGCCAGTTTTGTAAACGTCATAGACCACTTTATATCTGTTGTTTGATATGTCATAGCCATTCACTCGGTAGGCCCAGTAGGCGAATTGCTTCACGTTGTCCAATGCTTTCAATGCACTAAAATTATCTAGAGACACCACGCCAAGCTTACCCGTGTAGGCATCTTTGTAGTTTTTGTCATAGCTGTTTGCAGTGCCGCCCTTCAGTCGCTGGAAGAAGAGGCAGGATGCTGCCCGGTTCTTACGTTCCTTGGAAATCTTGTCATCCAGACTGTCGCCAATCGACTTGCCGAAGGCACGGCCACCATCAAATGTATTGCCATAGATGAGCGGGAACTGATAGTAGGGCACCTGCACTTCATGGCGCATGCTCGACACTTTCAGATACTGTCCGCGGTGCAGATTCTGCCAGGCAATCATCTTTGCGTTGATCTGTTTGTCATTCAGATCATTTGCTTTGCCCTTGTCGTAGATGTTCTGCACCTGAGTGGCAATCTTATACATCTGTGTGCTGAGTGTCTGAGCGATAAAATATGGGGCAGTGAACTGCTGCAAGAGGTATTTCGCACCTACATAGCCTAAATCCTGGATGTCAGAGTGTGACTCTGGATTCGTGATATTACCCGTTGAGTAGTACGGGATTTTGTTGTAAGGCTGCGAGCTAAACGTCTGGTTGTTGCCTGTCAGGCCCCAGTCTTCGTCATAGAGCGGCAGCGGATAGTCGATGCCGCCGTTCGTCGATGAAGACCAATCGCTTAGCCATGAGTTGTACATGTCCCACCGTAGTGACAGGAGCGACTTGTCCCTGAAGTTGGTGCCTTTTATCAGGGAGCCTGATATGCCGTGGCCGTTGTAGCTGTAGGTGAGCGACTCGCAGGCATGCGGCACGTTGACGTCGTCGAAGTCATACTGCTTCAGTGCGACGTCGTTGATGAAGACCCATTTCGACAGGTAGGAGAAGTAGAGCCAAGGATCGGAGAGTCGCAGCAGTTTGCCATCATACTTCTTCTCGTTGAAAGCGATATCCTTGTCGTTATCCCAGTTCCAATCGCCCATGTTGCCTGAGTGAGTGAACGAAGGACTCAAATAGGTCTTCACGCCTACAAACTGTTTCTCGTAGTCTCTCAGCGGATTTGTTCCTGCCTTCCACGATGCCTCGTCGACGCACTTCAGCCACATGTTGGCAAGCACGACAGTGGTGTCCTTGTAGACAGCCTCATCAACTAAGTCGATATTCATCTGCTGAGCCAAATATACACAGTATTCATCAATAAAAGAAGAATCAGGGTTAAACAAACTAAATAGGCACAAGAGAGTGAAAGTTAATCCTGCTTGATATCTCTGTTCTTCTGTTATGTTGTTTTTGTCAATTCCCGCATTCTTCAATTCTTCATCACTTAACATACTTATCCTCCAGTCGCCACCCATAAGTATAAATTCTGTTTCTCCATACTTTTGTATGGCTATACTAGAAATCTCATTGTATGTATATGACTTGCTGACTTTTCGCATCCGGTCAAATACTTTATAGGTATGCTCTAACCTGAGGTTGAACTGCGCATCAGAGAGGTAGGTGCCGCTGCATGATGACAGGTCGAATGGCTTGGAGGGGTGCATGATCACGCAGCCACTAGTGGACTTGAACTCATTACTGATGGTCTGTGCTTTAATTGGGGATTTTCCACTGAGCTTCCAGTTCAGCGTGCCACTGGCAAACGAAGAGCTGATGTCCTCGTTCAGTGCAATGATGGGCTCCCGAATGTCGATAATGTTGGCTTTGTTCAGTTCAATGTTGTCCCTCGACTGGAACAGCTCGTTCTTGCCCACCGAAGGATAGGCCAGGGCCACGTAGGGCTGAATGTCCTTCAGGTGCTCTGGGATGACGGTCTCTTCAGCCGACTTCGTGCGGAAGTAGACCAGCTTCTTCTGCTCCCAGCGCACATACTCTTCGTGCTTCTTCCGACTGTCGGTGTAGCCTGTCTCGACGGTCATCTTAGTCCAAACGCGCTTGCCGTTAAGCACTTCGAAGGCCTGGGCGTTGAGTTCCAGTATATAGAGCTTTCCGGGCTTCAGCTTCGGCATGGACAGATGGAAAGTGCGACCTGTCGTCTCTCGGATGGTGACACCGCCAACCACCTTACATTTACTCAGGACGCTGGGATAGCTCTGGTAGTAATTCCCGCTGCCTTGAGCTTCGTATCCACCTTCCCATTGTTTCACGGCCTGCATGGCATAGTCGTTGTCAGCCTGGTATTTCTCTACCGGCTTTTGCTTGCTGTCCAATTCCTTGCTTTCCATCCATCTGGACATGATACGGTTGTTCCAAAGGCCCTTATTGAAGTATGCTTTCTGGAACCATTCTTCGTTCGTCGGCCTGATATTTTTCTGGCCATTATAAACAGGCATCAGATGGATATAGCTGAAAATGGTGTCAGGATTTATCTCATAGAGCACGGCTCCCAGACAGTCATTGATATTGGCCTTACTGTTCTCCGTGTAGACGCGGTCCTTGTTGATGTCGAAGATGTAGGTGCGCGAGGCGTAGATGTCCATCTCGGCTTCGCTATAGCCATGTTCTTTGCTGAGGTCTCCGCCCGTGGTGGGGTCGTAGAGTCGGTAGCGCTCACCCAGGTTGGCATAGGTGGTGAACATCATGTTCTGGGCCTCCTTGATGCTGATGGCGTTGGCCGCATCCCAGCCCTCCTGGATGGAGTCGCTGGCCACGGTGACGTCGCCGAAGAGGTTGAAGTCGTCGAGGGCATTGCCACGGAAGGGCACGCACTTTGTGCCGCCTGAGAAGTTGAAGCCCTTGTCGATCTTCACAAGTCCGCCCAGCAGGGTCACCTTCACGCGGGCCTGACCTTCGAACCACGTAGGCTTGGGCAGACCCATCTTGAAGACACCGCCGATGCCGGCGTCGACCAGGTCAATCTTCTCGTCGATGAGCTTGCCGAGCTTGATGTGCAGGCCGAACTTGGCAGCCAGATAGGCGTAGAGCTGTCCCATGGCATACCATCCGTTCTTGCCCATGTATCCGCCGTAGTTGGCGCAATACTCTGGGGTCTTGTACTTCACGAGCGACAGGTCGAAGCCTGCGAGCGCCTTCATATAGCCATAGAACAGACCCAGGTCGACGTTGATGAATCCACTTGCCGAGGCACCGAGCATGACGCCGCCGCCGGCCCCAGAGGTGCTGAGCATCTTCGTTATGAGTTGTGAGCGTGAATTGTTGACGCTGGTCATGTCAGCCCCGGTGGAGACGGCCGAGTTCTTGTGTCCGTTGAGGAACTCTGTGATCTCCGACGGTATCTCGGGCAGCTGTCCGTTGCCGGGCAGCTCATTGCCCACGCAGAGGTAGGCGTCGGCCCCGATGTTGACCGACACGATGCCCAGCTGGTCCTTATAGTCAAGGTAGGTGAATGTGCAGCGTTTGTCCTTCTGCGGCTCACCCAGATAGAGGTGCCACTTCGTCGGATAGTTGTTGCTGCCATTTTCACGGTAGGTGAACTTGAGTTCCAGGTAGACGTCTGTCTTACCGGCTGTCACCTTCGACTTCTTCGCTCCGTCGCTGACCTTATTCTCATTCTTAGTCTTATCGGATTCTGTAGACTTGTTGCTGTAGTCGCTCTCTATCTCCTTCAACGTGCCTTTCATCTCGCTGGAGCTGGGCTTCTTCATGAGGACGTCGCTGATATTTGACTGGAATTGTCCCATCTCGTCCGATACGGCTTTCAGCTCGTCGCTGATGCTGGTGAGTCCCGCGATCAGTTCGTCGCTGTCAAGTCCGGTCGTTATGGTGAGGTTAAGGCATAGGTAGCGGTCGTTGTCGTTGTTCTCGTAGATGAGGCTGGCCTTCGAGTGGATGATGCCACCGATGGCTTCTATCTCGCCGTTGAACTCGAAGTGAGTCATTCGGTTGTTCTTCTTGTCGTAGATCACGACGACGTCGAGGTCGCCCTGCACGGTGTTCTCGCCGCCCGAGGTGGTGATGCCCATGCCAAAGACTACACCGATAGTGCCATACTTAGCCGACGGCTTCGCATCGTAGACGGGATGTCCCTTCTCGTCCTTCTTGCCCATGACGGGCTGCGTGTTGTAGTAGAATCCGCCGGTGATGCGGTTGATGACGACGGGGTCGATGCGCAGTCCCTGACCGCCGACGGTGATAAGGAAGTAGCCCCATGAGAAGAAGTCTTCGCTGGGATCGTAGTACTTCGTGTACTTCGACTCGTTGCCGTCCTCACGCTTAGCCCGCAGCTTGGCGTCGGCTATCTTCTTGTTCTTCTCGTCAGTCGAGATGCCTTTGTGGTTGAAGAATCCTCCGGCGACTTTGAGGCTGAAGAGATCCTTGACTTCCAGTCCGATGTTGCCGCTATAGCCTTTGTCGGTCTGGGTGTCCTCAAGCTCCAGGCGACCGTTGAACTTGAATACCTCCCAGTCGACTTTGAGCTCGATGCTCTTGAACTGCACCTTGCCATCGCTGAGGTACCAGTCGGAGATGCCCCCGTCTTTGTGAAGGACGGCAGAGATGCTGAGGCCGGCGCTGACGTCGAACTTGCCGTCCATGAGTCCCAGCATACCCTCGACGTCGAGGCTGATGTTGTCTCCCTGCATGGAGGGCTTGAAGTCCTTGAGTCCGAAGGTGAACGGTCCGATTTTCTTCTGCGCCGAAGCCAGCGACCATTCGCCGTAGTTGAAGTAGCACTCATTGCTGAGTTCCATTTCTTTTCCTTCGGTGAACTCATGGATTTTCTTGTTACTTGCCTCCCAGGTCTCTTGGGCCTCGATACCCGTTTCGTGGGTGCGGTATTCGTCAATGTCGAGGTCTTTCCAATCGGCCAGCTTCTTGTTTGACAGGCGCATCTTGGCAAAGTGTATGCCGGGCAGCTTCAGCTTCAGCGGCAGATTGTTGTTGAGATCCTCAATGCGCTTGGTGAAGGCGTTGGTGCTCTTGGTGTGCATGCTGTCGAGTCCGGCGATGGTGATGTTGCCTGCCATGCAGAGCTCCACCTGGGTGTACTGCTCGTCGCCAGCCTTCTCGGGGTCGACTGACTCAACGAGGAAGTAGGTCTGGTCGGGCAGCAGGGTCATGTCGGCCACGAAGAAGTTCATGGCCAGGGGCGCCTTGTCGGCATTCTTGGTGGTGAAGACGTAGCTGAGGCGGTCGTCGTCGTATTCCTTGCGCTTCTTGGTCTCCTTCTCGGTGCCAGCCTTGTTCCACACCTGATACTCCTTGTATCCGGGCTTGGTCATGTGGCGTATCTGGCAGTAGTATTCGATGTCGGTCTCCTGTTTGTCGTCCTTCTTGTCGGTTGACGAGCCGGAGGAGCCCGACTTGCCGTCTTTCTTGGCGGTCTCGTCGGCAGCCTTTT
>FLNY01000040.1_pt1 | contig 25762 bp, 19 predicted proteins | sample 1140381 | NCBI WGS metagenome assembly FLNY01 (sample SAMEA3878172, study PRJEB12797) | bioreactor metagenome | biome: Moose rumen | place: Sweden | collected 2011-10
CAATGCACTGTTTCATGGTGAGAAGGGTGAGATTACCGACGTGCGCTACCTCAACGGTGAACACCTCGGCGAAGGCTATGGCGACCGCCGCTCAATCTTCGATGTGTATTGCATGACCGATGACGGCAGCCGCTTCATAGTCGTAGAGATGCAGAAGGCAGAGCAGGAATATTTCAAGGACCGCAGTCTGTATTACTCCACCGCCGCCATCCGTGAGCAAGCACCAAAGGGCAAGTGGGACTATCACCTTGACGAGGTATATACCATCGGTATCCTGAACTTCATGTTCCCTGGTGATGAATACCCAGCCGACAGCTATCGCCACGAGATAAAGTTGAAGGACGTGGAGGATGACCATGTATTCTACGATAAACTGACGTTTGTTTATCTTGAGATGCCGAAGTTTACGAAGACAGCAGACGAACTCAACGGAATGTTTGACAAGTGGATGTATGTGCTTCACAACCTTTCAAGCCTGCTTGAGCGTCCTGCGGCACTACAGGAACGTGTCTTTACGAAACTTTTTGAGCAGGCAGAGATAGCCAAGTACAATTCTTCGGAGCGTCGTCAGTATGAAGAAAGCCAGAAAGAATACTGGGATTATACGAGTACGTTGCAGACAGCGGAGAAGAAAGGTCGTGCGGAAGGTCGTGCGGAAGGTCGTGCGGAGGGTCGTGCGGAGGGTCGTGCGGAGGGTCGTGCGGAGGAAAAACGTGATACCGCGCGAAAGTTGAAGGCGATGGGCGTGCTTTCTGATGAACAGATAGTCGCTGCTACAGGACTGACGATTGACGAAATAAAGAGTTTGTAATATGTCTGTTTGTGAGTTAAATAATCATAACACGTTGGATTTCATTGGGCAAACATTTGCTCAATCCAATATTTTGTATATCACTCACTATATAATAACCTCTACAGGAAAGAAAACGGATGCGTCCGCATGCGTAGCCTGACGGCTGCGTGTGCGGACGTTTTGCGTATTCAATTATATGATCATTCGTGGTTGATTCATGGAAATTCATGTTAAAAAAGGAACATATAATGCCCATGTAATGCCCATATAATTATTCATGAATATTTAGAATATAAACCAATAAACAAAAAGAATATGAAAACTAAAACAAAGAGAATTTACCTTCTAATCTTTGCGCTTGTGACGATGCTTACAGGGGCTAAAGCTGACCCTGCTTTCCCTTATGCTTACATTGAAAACGATTCCATACTGTGTTTCACCGTGGGAACACTGCCGGAAACAAATGCATGGGAAGTGTCGAATACTGGAACAGAGCAACCGTGGGAGAAATATTGTAAAAAAATCAAGAAAGTGCGTTTTATGAGTGAGTTCTCTAGTGCAAGACCTTTGTCGTGCCACGGTTGGTTTCGATACATGACGTCTCTTCATAAGATCGAAGGTATTGAAAATCTAAACACCTCCAGCGTGACAGATATGAGCCATATGTTCTGGGATTGTTCTAATCTCACGAATATTGATCTCAGTGGGTTCAATACCTCCAGTGTGACGGATATGAGTTTTATGTTATATCGTTGTTCGTCACTTACGAGCCTTGACCTTAGCAGTTTTAACACCTCCAGCGTGACAGATATGGGTGGGATGTTCTATTTGTGTGAGTCGCTTAAGAGTCTTGACCTTAGAAAATTTAATACCTCAAATGTGACTGATATGAGCTATATGTTCTATGCTTGTGAGCAAGTAACAAGTCTTAATCTTAGCAGTTTTAACACCTCTAAAGTGACAGATATGAGCTATATGTTCCATTGTTGTGTGCAACTGAGAAATCTTGATCTTAGCGGTTTTAACACCTCTAAAGTGACTGATATGAGCTATATGTTCAATAGTTGTTCGTCACTTACGAGCCTTGACCTTAGCGGGTTTAATACCTCCAAAGTAACGAAAATGCCCTATATGCTCTCTGGTTGTAAGCAGCTTACAAGTCTTAATCTCAGCAGTTTTAACACCTCTAACGTGACAAATATGAACGCAATGCTCTCTGGTTGTGAGCAGCTTACAAGTCTTGATCTTAGCAGTTTTAACACATCTAACGTGACGGACATGGGCCTTATGTTCTATCATTGTAGTTCGCTTTTGAATCTTGATCTTAGAAATTTCAATACCTCCAAAGTGACGAATATGACCTTTATGTTCTCTTATTGTGAGCAACTGACAAGTCTTGATCTTAGTAGTTTTAACACATCTAACGTGACGGACATGAGCTATATGTTCTATTATAGTGTTTCGCTTTTGAATCTTGATCTTAGAAATTTTGATACCTCCAAAGTGACGGATATGCACGGTATGTTCTCTTGTTGTGGTCAACTGACAAGTGTTGACCTTAGCGGTTTAAACACCTCTAACGTGACGAATATACGTGGCATGTTTTCTAATTGTGGTCGACTGACAAGTGTTGATCTTAGCAGTTTAAACACCTCTAACGTGACTGATATGAATGAAATGTTCCGTTATTGTAAGGGGCTTAAGAGTATTGACCTTAGAAATTTTGATACCTCCAAAGTAACTGATATGACTGAAATGTTCTATTACTGCTCGTCACTTACAACAATATATTGTAACGATGATTGGCAGAAAAATGATCTGGTATCAAGGGATATGTTTGAATACTGTAAAGTGTTGAGTGGAGCGATAGGTTATAACGTAAGTAAGACGAATGCGAAATATGCCAACCCTGAAACTGGCTACTTTACTAAGGTAGATACCTTTGATATCAAGTTGGCGGAAACGTCTATAACGACTATAAACAGCAAGGATCTCACCGTCATCCCCGGCGTTACGGGCAAGGCATCATACGACTGCGAGACAAAGACACTGTATCTGGAAGACGCCAGCATAACGGAGATGACTATGGCGGGCGGCCTGGCAATGGAAAACAGCATAGACTCATTGACAATAAATGTGACGGGCAACTGCAGCATTTCATCAGCCGCAGGCATAGGCATCAAGAACATCAGCAAGACATTGATAATAATGGGTACGGGTACGCTCGACATCACTGCTGGCAACAACGGTATAGTGATGACGAACACAAATCCGAATAACCTCGTTATTGACGGCAACGTGACTGTGAACGTCACAGCCGACAACTACGGCATACAAGGCAGGGAGTACACGCAGCGCGTATTAAGTGGAACGACGCGGACGTATTACCGCACCACACTGAAGGTAGGCGGTGAAGGCTCAAAGCTCAGCGTGAATGGTGCGGCAAAGTGCTTCCAGACTCTTGGCGGCTTTACCGCGGCAGAGGGATACAAGGTGACGGCACCGTCGCGCACGGCATTCTACGGCACATCAGATGGAGTGGATTATTACACCTTCTGCAGGTTGTCGCTGTCATTTGGTAAGGAACTGTCTGATCCAACAACGACACTCACGCCGGTGAAAGGCACAGTAGTAGTGATAGAGAAGCCTGTGACATACCAACTCGGCGACGTGAACGGTGACGGCAGTATCACGATGGCAGATGCCAACGCGGTGGTGAACTACTTCCTTGCCGATGACAAGTCAAGCATCAAGAACTTCAACGTGGATGCAGCCAACGTAAACGGCGACGATGGCATCACGATGGCAGACGCCAATGCAATAGTGAATATTTTCTTGGGACAGTGACTTCGCTTCGCTCAGAGTGAAAAGTGAAAAGTGAAGAATACCATGCGGAAGGCCTCACATCCAGCCTCACCTGTGTGGGAGTGGGAAGTGAGTGAAAAGTGAAGAATACCATGGACGGTTTGACAGGGTGATGGTTCCCATAAAACCCAGTATGCCCATAAAACCTATTAAGCACATAACCATTATCAAACCCATAATATAAAGAAATTGTCTGAAATCCTTGCATTAGCAAGAATTTCAGACAATTTTACTTTGTCATGTCAAAAAAAATGAGTAACTTTGCACGATTAAATAAATTACCAGCAGAAAGAACAATCAAACTATATACACAACAAACAAAACACAATGGCAAAAATTACGAAAGAGGCCGCTCTGCTGTATCACGAGAACGGTCGCCCAGGAAAGATTGAGGTAATGCCTACAAAGCCTTACCGCACACAGACAGACTTGTCACTCGCTTATTCACCAGGCGTGGCATATCCTTGTCTGGAGATTCAGGAAACACCAGACTCAGTTTACAAATACACAGACAAGGGAAACCTCGTGGCTGTGATATCTAACGGCACCGCAGTGCTCGGACTCGGCGACATAGGCGCTATGTCAGGCAAGCCAGTGATGGAGGGTAAGGGATTGCTCTTCAAGATTTACGGTGGCGTTGACGTGTTCGACATAGAGGTTGACGAGAAAGACCCTGAGAAGTTCTGCGAGGCAGTGGAGAAGATAGCACCTACTTTCGGTGGTATCAACCTCGAGGATATCAAGGCTCCTGAGTGCTTCTACATCGAGGACCGTCTGAAGAAGACTCTCGACATACCAGTGATGCACGATGACCAGCACGGTACAGCAATCATCTCGTCTGCAGGTCTGCTCAATGCCCTTGAGGTAGCTGGCAAGAAGATTGAGGACGTGAAGATAGTAGTGAGCGGCGCAGGTGCTGCTGCCATCATGTGTACGAAGCTCTATGTGGCTCTCGGTGCACGTCGTGAGAACATTCTCATGCTCGACTCTAAGGGTGTCATCACCTCTGACCGTGAGAACCTGACAGAGCAGAAGAAGTTCTTCGCTACAGACCGTCGCGACGTTCACACACTGGAGGAGGCGATGAAGGGCGCTGACGTATTCCTCGGCCTGTCAAAGGGTAACGTGGTGTCACAGGACATGGTACGCTCTATGGCTAAGAACCCAATCGTGTTCGCTTGTGCTAACCCTGTACCAGAGATTTCATACGAGGATGCCATGGCTGCACGTCCTGACGTGCTGATGTCAACAGGTCGTTCAGACTATCCTAACCAGATCAACAACGTTATCGGTTTCCCTTACATCTTCCGCGGTGCACTTGACGTAAACGCCAAGGCTATCAACGAGGAGATGAAGATTGCTGCCGTTCACGCCATTGCCGACCTGGCAAAGCAGCCAGTACCAGAGGTAGTGAACAAGGTATATAACGTAAACAACCTGTCATTCGGTTCTGACTACTTCATTCCGAAACCAGTTGACCCACGTCTTATCACAGAGGTGAGTGCTGCCGTAGCAAAGGCTGCCATGGACTCTGGCGTGGCTCGTAAGCAGATTACCGACTGGGAGGCTTACAAGCGCGACCTGCGCCTGCGTATGGGACAGGAGACAAGCGTTACACAGAACCTCTACGAGACAGCACGTAAGCACCCGCAGCGCGTGGTATTCGCTGAGGGTCTGCATCCGACAATGATTAAGGCTGCCGTTCAGGCTAAGGAGGAAGGTCTCTGCACACCAATACTGCTCGGTAACACTGAGATGATTCAGAAGAAGGCTGCAGAGCTTGACCTAAACCTTGAGGGCGTTGAAATAGTAAACCTGCGTCATGACAACGAGTGTGAGCGTCGTGAGCGTTATGCACGCGTGCTGGCAGATAAGCGTAAGCGTGAGGGCTATAACTTTGAAGAGGCTAACGACAAGATGTTTGACCGCAACTACTTCGGTATGATGATGGTAGAGACAGGCGAAGCTGACGCTCTCATCACTGGTGTATATACCAAGTTTGCCACGACGCTGCAGGCAGCGAAGGAAATTGTAGGCATACGTGAGCCATACAAGCACTTTGGCACAATGCACATACTGAACTCTAAGCGCGGTACTTACTACATTGCCGACACTCTCGTAAACCGTCACCCAGACAAGGAGACTATCAAGGACGTGGCACGACTGACCGCAGAGGCTATACGTTTCTTCAACGACGAGCCTCGCATTGCCATGATTTCATACACCAACTTCGGTACTGATAGCGTAGGTAGTCCTAAGATGGTAAGCGATGCCGTACGTGAACTTCAGGAGGAGTATCCAGACTTGAAGATTGATGGTGAGATGAGCGTTGACTTGGCTCTCGACCATGAGCGTCGCGACGAGAAGTACCCATTCCTGCGTCTGCACAACGAGGTAGTGAACTCTATGGTATTCCCTAACCTGTCATCTGCAAGTTCTGCCTACAAACTTATCAAGCAGTTCTCACCAGAGACTGAGGTTATCGGCCCATTACAGATGGGACTCAACAAGCCTATCCACTTCACTGACTTCGACTCAAGCGTACGTGACATCGTCAACATCACTGCCGTTGCAGTCATTGATGCCTACGTTGACAAGTTGAAGAAGAAATAATATATCAGCAAGGAGTGAGGAGTGAGGAGTGAAGAATACCCTGCGGTATCAAATTCTTCACTCCTCACTCCTCACTTATTTCCACAGGATATTCCTCGCTCTTCACTCTTCATTATTATTACTATTTATAAACTCTCCCACTATATGCTGATACTTAGTTCTAACTCTCCACGCCGACAAGAGCTATTGGCTGGCCTTGACATACCATACAAGGTGTTCGTAATTGATGGCATTGACGAGAGTTTCCCGTCATCATTACCTGCTGAGCTGGTAGCAGAATACATAGCCGTCAAGAAAGCCACACCATACAAAGACAACATAAAAGGCACTGACAACATCGTCCTGACTGCCGACACCGTTGTAGTATGTGATAATGACATTCTCGGCAAACCGCATGACGAGGCTGACGCTATACGTATGTTGCATCTTCTCAGTGGCAAGACGCACCAAGTATATACGGGCGTGTGCCTCACATCAGAGAACAGGCAAAAGCACTTCACTGTAAAGACCGATGTCACATTCCGCGAGTTAACAAATGAAGAGATAGAGTACTACGTCAGCAAATACCAACCGTTTGACAAAGCCGGAGCCTATGGCATTCAGGAATGGATTGGCTACGTCGGAATCAAAGGCATCAAGGGTTCATACTACAACGTTATGGGACTGCCCGTAAGACGCATATACGAAGAATTAAAGAATTTCACTCCTCAAGATAAATGATTGATACTTCAGCCTTTCAAGACAAGACTGCTGCATACTATACTTTGGGCTGCAAGCTTAACTTCGCCGAGACTTCCACATTTGCAAAAATGCTGGAGGAGCTGGGTGTGCGCACAGCAAAAAAAGGAGAGCATGCCGACATTTGCCTTATCAACACATGCAGTGTGACAGAAGTAGCTGACCGTAAATGCCGGCAAGCCATCAGGCGCATGATAAAGCAGAATGAGGGTGCTTTCGTGGTCGTTACGGGTTGCTATGCGCAGTTGTCGCCTGAACGCATCTGCGACATTGAGGGCGTAAGTCTCGTGCTCGGAAGCAATGAGAAGGCAAGCCTTATCGATTTTCTAAGCAATGAATGGAGTGGAAGACTGGCTGATGACACTCGACAGCCTTTCTACAAGGTAGAGAAGACCAAAGACATTAAGACTTTTGCGCCAAGCTGCAGCAGGGGAAATCGCACCCGATACTGGCTGAAGGTGCAAGATGGTTGCAATTACTACTGTACATACTGCACCATCCCAAAAGCCAGAGGTAACAGTCGCAACCCTACGATAGCTTCACTTGTAGAGCAGGCAACTCAGGCTGCCAATGAGGGCGGAAAGGAGATTGTGCTTACGGGGGTTAACATCGGAGACTTCGGACGCACTACAGGCGAGAGTTTTCTCGATTTGGTGAAAGCCTTAGATGCCGTAGAAGGAGTGGAACGTTACCGCATATCGAGTCTGGAACCTGACCTTATTTCTGACGAACTGATAGAATACTGCGCTAACAGTCGCTCCTTTATGCCTCACTTCCATATTCCCCTGCAAAGCGGCAGCGACACTGTGTTACGCTTGATGCACCGACATTATGACGTGGCTCTCTTCCGCGAAAAGATACTACGCATAAAGGAATTGATGCCAGAAGCATTCATCGGGGTTGACATAATGGTAGGATGTCGCGGCGAGACACCAGAGTGCTTTGAAGAAACCTATCGCCTACTTGAAGAATTGCCCGTTACACAGTTGCATGTATTCCCCTACAGCGAACGTCCAGGTACGGCAGCACTGAAGATTCCATACGTGGTGAACGATAAGGATAAGCACGAGCGCAGCCAGCGACTGTTAAGTCTTTCTGACTGCAAGACCAAGGATTTTTATGCATCACATATTGGCAAGGTAGCGCCTGTGTTATTTGAAAAGGCTGCACGGGGCAAAGCCATGCATGGTTTCACGCCCAACTATGTGCGCGTGGAACTCGCCCCACGTCTTGCTTCCGACGACCTTGACAACCAGATAGTCAATGTGCGCCTGACTGGGTTTAACCACGATAATACAGCATTGAAGGCTGAGATAATATGACAACAATAGTAATACTTAATTGGAACGGAGCACAGATGATGCGCCGCTACCTGCCATCGGTAGTCGAAAATAGTGGCAGCGCTGAGATTGTCGTGGCAGATAATGCCTCTACCGATGACTCCCTGCAGGTGCTTGCTACTGAATTTCCCACGGTGCGTGTTGTTACTCTCGACCGCAACTGGGGCTTCGCCGATGGCTACAATAAAGCCTTTGCGAAGTATGAGACAGAGAACAAATCACAGGGACTGCCTCTGCCCGATTACTATATACTGCTAAACAGCGATGTGCGCGTAGAGCAGGGATGGCTCGATGCCATGACCAACTATATGGATGCCAATGCTGACGTGGCGGCTTGTCAGCCAAAACTACTGAGCGATACAGAGCCTTCACGCTTTGAATATGCTGGTGCCTGCGGTGGCTTCCTTGACAAATATGGTTACCCATACTGCCGCGGAAGATTGTTTGACACTGTAGAGGAAGACCACGGACAGTATGATACGGTTGCAGATGTGTTATGGGCAACAGGCGCATGCCTTATGATTAGGCGCACGGATTATTGGGAAGTGGGCGGACTTGACGGTCGTTTCTTCGCTCACAATGAGGAAATAGATATCTGTTGGCGGTTAAATCTCATGGCCAAGCGCGTGGTATGTGTGCCTCAGTCGGTGGCTTATCATCTTGGGGGAGGCACCTTGCCTCAGGGTAATCCACGAAAGACCTACCTTAACTTCCGCAACAATCTGACGATGCTTTATAAGAACCTGCCGGCAAACCGCCTACGCAAGGTCATGCTTGTGCGTATGATACTTGACTATGTGGCAGCACTGCAGATGCTGATACTTGGAGGTGGTTGGAGTGATTTCAAAGCGGTAGTGAAGGCACGACGTGACTTCAAACGCTGGAGAAAAGACTTTTCTGCAGAACGCAAGCGCATACAAGGACAAGCAAAGGTTGCCATGCCTACGACAGTCAGTCTTTTCAGCATACTTTGGAAGTACTATGCTATGCGCAAACGTAAGTATAGCAATCTTTGATTTGCCACGTAGGAAAATTTATGATTACGAAATAAGAAAGCGATTAGTCAGCCTATCTGCCTGACCAATCGCTTTTATTATTAAGTAGGTGTACATAATTACGCTGACTTACTTGTCTATGCTTATCAACTCATATTGACGTGACCCTAAACCTATCTTCTCACCCCATTCCATTATGTGAGTGCCATGTTGTTTCTCTATGCGGTCAAGCAAAGGTTTTGTATTATTATGCTCATCGTTATGTATCTTCGTAACAATGTCATAAGATGCCTGATCAAGTGCCACAGGGTCAGTAGAAGCAAGTATGCCATAGTCAGCGATGAGAGGTTCTTGCGGATTGCCGTTGCAGTCACAGTCAATACTCATCTTGTACATCACACTGATATACAGTATTCTTTCTCCATTACCAAAATAATCATGCACTGCCTGTGCGGCAGCAGCCATTGATTCTATGAAAGCATCCTGTGGCTGAGTGTATTGCCAACACTCTGGTGTCTTGGCTGTTATGCCATGACTGTGTATGTAAGCCTTACCGGCCGTTGAGCCACATCCGATAGAAGCATTCTTCAGTACTCCACCTAAACCACCCATCTGGTGTCCCTTGAAGTGAGCAAGGTTTATCATAAAGTCGTAGTTTGCCATATGCTTGCCTACGATGTCACACTTCAGCCAAGTAGTGTCACGCACTGGTATTATCATGTCTCCATCCTCATCCATAATGTCAACCTTTGCTATATCCATAAAGCCACGCTCCTTAATGGCTGCCCAGTGGTCGGCAGTAGCTTGGCGTGCCCCACCATAAGCAGTATTACACTCAACGATAGTGCCGTCCACTTCTTTTACTAAGTCCTTTATCAAGGCCGGGCGCAGATAGCCTGTCTTCTCTGATTCACCAGTGCTAATCTTTACGGCCACACGCCCTTTTGCCTTACGACCCAAGGCCTTATAAATCTTCACCAAAGCATCGGAACTGATGTCACGTGTGACATAGACCTTTGACTGTGCCATGGCGCTTAGCGTCATCATAACTGACAGACACATCAATAATAGTTTCTTCATAGTCTTCTCTGTTTTTCGTTAGTTTCTGATGCAAAACTACTAAAAAATAATGACTTATGCAAACTTTCCCTGATAAAATAAACACCGAATTTACAACACAGCACCGCAGATGTAAATTTCTCGATGCAATTCTTCTCTATAGTCTCACTCAAATCGCATTAGCGAGTCAGGTCCTAAACGAGTTAGGTTCTTTCACATCATTATTTTTGGGGGAGACTGCGGATTTTCTCGTATTTTGTTTGTAGATTACAGACTTTTTCCGTAACTTTGTATTTAGAAAATGGAGCAGTATGGTATAAAAGCCGTCGGACAGCCATTTTCTCAAAAGAGCGTTCCGCGCTTTTATCCTTTATATCGAAATCGCCAATTTCAACAACCGAAGGATAAAGACAGACGGCACGCCCTACGTGTATGTGTACGTATGCATACAGCCCTCGCTGTATTGCTCGAGCATATACAGCGAGGGTGGTCAGTTGTTTATTCATTTCGGTTATGGTGTTTGGCGATACCAGATATAAGATGAATAAAAGAGTTGGCTTCTCCCCGCTTTTTTGTATCCTTTCATTTTATAGACTTGCCTCTTGAAAGGGAGATTTACGGGGCATCACACATGTCATGCATACCAAACTTAATCCTACAGCTTGCTTTAAGTCTTTGATACAATTATCTTTCACAACCAAAATCATACTCCTGTTTATAACAGGAACATCATGGCACATAATATTAGGTATTCAAGGTATTGATGGTACTGACGTTGGTTTCTGTAATACTTTCTACCAACTCTTTTTCACTAAGCCAGATGCAAACACCTTCAACTATATATATTATTTAACGGGGCTACTCGGAGGTCTATGGGACAATCTGATGGGAGAATACGGACTACTTGGGTTTCGTATCTTTGAAGCCGTCACCTTGACTACAGCAATAGGAATACTGACCATAACCTTTCGTTCCATTCTTACAGACAATCAATGTTTGCTTGCTGTAGGTCTTAGTTTTCTGTTTCCATGCTTTAACATCACCTTTCATTATAATACGCTTTCGTTTTTATTGATAGCAGTATCCTTATTCTGTTTCAAAAAAGCGCTATACAAAGAATACGATATATGGCTTGTAGCGTGCGGTTTTATGCTTGGTTTGAGTTTCATGGCGCGCATTGTTAATGTAACACTCTTTTCTCTTATCTTCATACCCATACTATTCTATAGCCGCCAGCATTTATACTATAAAAGTGTATTGATGGCAGTAGGCATAATATGTGGATTATTATGCGTAGCAACAATAATGTTTTCGCTCAATCACCACAATATATACATACATGCAATACAGGAAGCATTCTTTACTTTCAGCGGCAAGGAAGCAACTCATTCACATACGGAACTCTTCAGCCGTTATATGCATAGCTTTGTCAACATTACCGTTCAGATGTTGGCATTAGTTGCCATTGGATATATCTATTATATCACCTCTCATAAGAGCTGGCATATCAAATACTCCTTCGCTATATTATCAAGCGCAATTCTTGCAGTACTGGCCTATACGAGCCTCCCATATCTTACCATGCTATCCCTATGCATTCTTATTATAATTGGTAGCGTGAAAAAAAATTCCTTAGCAGAAAAAGAAACATTCGTCTGTCTATATTGTTTGTCAGTCACGCTAATTTATCCCTTTGGGAATGACATAGGCATACAGGGGATTTTTCACTGGTGTGCAGGTTTACTAATATTTCCCGCTATCAGTCGCATGAATACCAACCGCACAGAAATAACAAGAAAAGCCACATATTATGCCTTACTGCTAATTGGCATTATGGCTATACTACGCACGTCATTAAATGTATATGGCGAAGACGTTTCAAGGGCATATTGTACGAAATACATAAACAACCGCAGGTTAAACGTTTTCACATCTACAGAAAAAGCAAGAAACTACACTCGACATATCGCTGCCATTGAACAACATTTGGGGAAATCACGTTTATTGTTCATTACAAACCAAATATCCGAATTATACTACGCTACTAACAGTCTCCCCTATGAAGGACATACGCAACCCATAATATACCAAGGAGAGCAGTTGACGTGGAGACTTGACGAACGTCTGCACCATTTCATGGAATTTCCTCTCATTGCTATGTTCTACACCTCACATATATCAAAAGAAACTGCAGAAATACAGCGCACAACCCGTCTTTGGATGCAAAAGTATAAATACAGAAAAGTATATGATGACGGAGATATGCGTCTGTATAAAGCAATACAAGATTATGAAACACATTAGACATCCTTAAATAAGTCTATTGCTACATCAGTATGTTGTCTCGTTTCCTGATAATCTTTTGTAATCCGCCTTAATCCGTTGTTTCTTAGTCTCCCACGGATGGCACGGATTTTCACAGACTTCTATACAAGTCTTTGATTTTAACACTAATGACCACAAATCAACCACGAATTGAAATTGAACATGAATTTAATGATAATAACAATATCAATAAAAAAAATCGGCAATAACACTCGTGGGTTATTGCCGATTTCTATTACTGGGCTTACTTCAATGCCTCTACATCGCGCTTTACGTTGGAGCGTATCTTGGTGAGATACTGCTTCATGCGCTTTGCATCTTTATTGTCGATGATTTCAAGTAGTTCTTTTAGCTCAGCCCGTATCTGGTCAACCTGGTCATGGGTATAGGGGTTGAACAGTACCTCTTGCAGCAGGTAGTCATCCTCGTTGAGTACTCCCTTGGCTATGCGCAGGTGGCGCTTGAACGTCGTGCCTGGTGCATCCTGATGCTTCATAACGGCAGAGAACACGAATGTTGACACGAATGGTATGGACAGTGAGTATGCCACCGTCTTGTCGTGCTCCTCAAAGGTGTACTCATAGATATTGAGGTCAAGACGACTGTAGAGGTCTTTGAAGAAGCAACGCCCCATGTAGTCGCCCTCACTGATGATGATAGCATTCTCCTCAGACAGTTGGTTGAGATTGGCAAAGGTAGGGCCGAACATCGGGTGTGTGCTGACGAAGCGTTTGCCTGTCTGCTCGTAGTACTCCTTAAGTCCTGTCTTTACAGATGCTATATCACTGAGAATTACATTATCTGGCAGGAATGGCATCACCTCATCGAATGCCGGTATAGTATATTTCACCGTAGCGGCATTGATTACCAGCTCAGGTTTGAATTTGCGTACCTCCTCCAGTTCGGTGAAGCGCTGGCAGTTGTATGTAAACCTCATGCGGCGTGGGTCTTTTTCATATACACCCACCTCATGGTCGAAACTGAGCAGGTCGATGAAGAATGAGCCCATCTTGCCTGCGCCGAGTATTAGAATTTTCATTGTTTCTTGCTTGTTTGGTAAATCAGTCGTTTGGTCGTTCTAAGATATTTGGAGATTACCTTTACTGATTAACTATCTCCACCTGCTGACGAACGGACTCTTCATGTATATGCTCGAACACTTGCTTCACGAACTCCGGGCTCATGCCCGTGAGCGAGCCTTGCACACCGCGCTTGTCGAGGATTTCGTTGTAGCGTACGGTCTGCAGCACCTGCATATTGTGTTCCTTCTTGTATTGTCCAATCTCGCGGCAAACGCGCATACGCTTGGCAAGAAGGTCCATCAGTTCGTTGTCAATCTTGTCTATCTGCTGACGCAGGAGTTTGATGCCCTCGGTGGTATAGGTATTGTCACGTGCCACGAGCATACCCACGATATAGTCGCATACTTCAGGCGTAACCTGTTGCTTGGCATCGCTCCATGCTTTGTCAGGGTCGCAGTGCGACTCTATCATCAGTCCATCGAAACCGAGGTCAAGTGCCTGCTGCGACAGTGGCGCGATGAGTTCGCGCTTACCACCCATGTGAGAGGGGTCACAGACGATAGGCAGTTCTGGTATGCGACGGCGCAACTCTATAGGTATCTGCCACATAGGAGCGTTGCGATACATCGTCTTATCGAACGAAGAGAAGCCACGATGAATGGCAGCCAGCTTCTTTATGCCAGCCTGATTGATGCGCTCCAATGCGCCAATCCACAGTTCGAGGTCGGGATTTACGGGATTTTTCACAAACACAGGAATATCCAATCCTTTCATAGCATCAGCCAACTGCTGCATAGCAAAGGGGTTGGCTGATGTGCGGGCACCAATCCACAGTATGTCAAGGCCATACTTCATTGAGAGTTCTACGTGCTCAGGCGTAGCCACCTCGGTACCGATGAGCATACCAGTCTCCTTCTTTACCTCAGCCATCCACTCAAGGGCTGGCTCGCCATGGCCTTCGAAGCCCCCTGGCTTAGTGCGTGGTTTCCATACTCCAGCACGAAACATGTGGCAGCCCTTTATGGCGAGTTGCTTCGCTGTGTTCATCACCTGTTCCTCCGTCTCAGCCGAACAAGGGCCTGCAATGACGAAAGGTCGTTTGCTATCACTTGGCAAATTGAGGGTCTCTAATTCCAGTTCCATTTTCTTATTCTTATTTTGTGTTTTATGTAGTTTATTTTCTTTGTTGTATAAAAGCTATGCGATTACACTGTAAAAGCTATCTGATTGCACTGTAAAAGCTATGCGATTGCACTGTAAAAGCTATGCGATTGCACTGTAAAAGCTATGCGATTGCTGCTCAGTTGAATACCTGCTGTATTCTCTGCAGTGCGTCGCGCATATTCTCATCCTTAGCACAAAGCGAAATGCGGATGTATCTTTCACCGTTTGAACCAAAGATAAAGCCTGGAGTGATGAATACTCGTGCCTCATGAAGCACTCGCTCTGTGAGTTCCTCACAGGTCTTATACTTTTCTGGTATCCTGCCCCACAGGAACATACCCACCGACTTTCGGTCGTACTTACAATCCAGGGCATCCATTATCTGCTCTGCAATCTCACGACGACGCTTGTAGTTCGTGTAGTTAAACTCGCTGTGCCAATCGTCAGTATTGTTGTAAGCCTCGGCGGCAGCAAGCTGTATGCCACGGAAGGTTCCGCTGTCAATATTCGACTTTATCTTCAATATCCACTGTATCCACGTGCTGTTAGTGACCACCATACCCACGCGCCAGCCCGGCATATTATGGCTTTTCGACATAGAGTTGAACTCTATGCAGCAGTCCTTAGCACCCTCCACCTGCATTATCGACTGCGGATGGTCATTGAGAATGAGTGAGTAAGGGTTGTCATTCACTATCACGATGTTATGGTCCTGAGCAAACTTCACCAGCCTTTCATATGTCTTGCGCTGCGCATCGCCACCCGTTGGCATATTGGGGTAGTTGGTCCACATCAGTTTTACACGGCTCAGGTCCATCTGCTCCAACTGCCCGAAATCGGGCTGCCAGCCGTTGCTTTCCAGCAAGTCGTAGTTTACTATCTTCTGTCCCAATATCTTCGAGAGCGAGGTGTATGTAGGATAACCCGGGTTAGGCACCAGTACCTCATCGCCAGGGTTACACAAGGCCAGCGTAACATGGAGTATAGCCTCCTTCGAACCAATCATGGGCTGTATCTCAGTCTGCGGATCTACTTCCACGTTGTACCAACGCTTGTAGAACCCTGCCATAGCCTGGCGCAACTCAGGCACGCCAACCGTGGGCTGATAGCCGTGGGCATCGGGGCGGTAAGCCACCTTGCAGAGTTTGTCGATAGTAGCCTGCGATGGTGGCATATCAGGCGAACCGATAGCCAATGATATTATATCCTTTCCCTCAGCATTGAGTTTTGCCACTTCTTTCAGTTTGCGACTGAAGTAATATTCCTGTACCGTTGAAAGACGGTCTGCTGGTTGTATATTCATAATAATCAGTACCCTTTTCTGCCCTGTGGGCTTCTTCCCCTCCGTGAGGGGAATTCTTCATTACAAGGGGATTTGTTTTTTACAATTGTTAATATTAGTCTGATAGTAATTTTTTCTCCCTCACTCAGGGGTGAGATGTAGAGAGAGAGAATCAGGGGATTACGCTGCCTTGTACTCACCAAGGATTGTCAAGTCGCGCGTGAGCGGCGTTATGGCATCTATGCTCTGGCGATAGCGCGTAAGGTCGTCGTAGGTCACGTCAACATAAAACAAATACTCCCACTCTTTACCGATAATAGGCAGCGACTGAATCTTCGTGAGGTTAATCTTATAGAACGACAGTATCGACAGCACCTGCGACAGAGAGCCTTCCTCATGGGGCAGCGAGAATACGATGCTCGACTTGTTTGCTTCGTTCAAGGCACGCAGGAAGTCAGCCTTGCGTGGGTCGGTCATAATGAGAAAGCGCGTGAAGTTGTGCGGATTATCCTCTATATGGTTCTCCAACACCTCAAGGCCGTACATCTCAGCAGCATCAGCATGACATATAGCAGCCACGCCCTTCAGTCCCTTTGCTGCTATTTCCATTGCCGAACCGGCAGTGTCCTCACACTCTACCATCTTCAAGTTAGGGTGCTTCGACAGGTAATGGTAGCACTGAGCCAGTGCCACAGGGTGAGAATGTACCTCTGTCAATTCATCAAGCGACTGTCCAGGCAGCGCACAGATGCAGTGGCTTATGTGGGTCTTGTGCTCGCCCACGATGGTCATACCTGAATCACGCAGCAGTTCATAGTTGTGCAACAGCGAACCGGCAATCGTGTTCTCTATAGCCATGATGCCTATGACCGTAGGGTCTTGCTTCATGTTCTGAAACACCTCCTCAAACGTAGCACAGCATATAATCTGCATCTGCTCGCCATTAAAGCAGTGCTTCGCCGTAATGTCGTGGAAGCTTCCCAGTTCGCCTTGTATTGCTATTCGTTTCATTGTTATATTGTGTTGTTTGTTGTCTTGACCATCATTTGTTAACAAAAAATCCCGCGTAGCTTGGTTGCTATGCGGGAAATCTTGCAATATCATGTTTGCTTTAATCTCTTAAGTTGAACTACATCACGCAACTTCCCGCTTCACAGTTTCCTGCAAAGTAAAAATAAAAGAAGTATGCGTAAGAGTTATTCATCGTTTCTTGTCTTTTTTCAAATTCGACTGCAAAGGTACACTTTTTCTCTCTAACCGCCAAATCTTTTAACTTTCGTTAATATTTTTTAGTTTCATTGTAATTATGCGCAACTATTCAGCGATAGTTATGTCTCAATCGCCAATAGTCAACACTATTCCTGCGAACTAATGCGGAAGAAATCAACATCAGCACAGCCTCCTTGCTTCTTCGTAGCATAGCAGAAGATGGCATACTTGCTACCCATGAAGAGACGACGGTAGTCAAAGGTCATCTTATAAGGCTGACCTATGGTTGTCCAGCGTTCACCATCAAGGCTGTAGTAGAACGTAGCCATGTCATTACCACCACCCTTGCCGTTAGGACGGAAGTCGGCATCAATGCGTAGCCAAACCTTTGTAACAGTTTTGCCGCCGACGGTGGTGAGCTGCACGCTTTCCAATACATTTTCCTTCACGCTTTCTACTGCCTTTGAACCATCAGACAATGATACACTTTGCTGGCTCATCTCAAGCACCGCAGAGCGTCCTTTCTTTTTTATTGTCAGCACGCCGCTGTCGCCATTGAAAGCGGCCATGCCCGTGCAGTCACCATCGCGCAACCGACTAATTTCTATTGCTGTGCAGGCTGAGCATGTAGGTCCCAGCATGCGTTGTGTCAGTGTGTTTGGAGCAAGATACAGGTTAGGCACAACCCGGCTGGTCTTCAGTCGCATATACCCTGGGCGTTCACTCAGGCTCCATGCCGACTTCACCGGATTATGATTCCACTGCCAATCAATAGCGAGCCTGTCAGCATTGTCAAATTCATCGTTGCTGACGATGCTTGCAGTAGGTTCTCCTCTACGCAGCGGGCGCATCAAGTCAGGTATCCTACCCTCTTCGTCACCCAGCATAGGCCATCCGTCAATCCACCTGCAAGGCATTAACGTGAGTACGCGACCTACGGCTCCGCGGTCTTGGAAGATTATGCCATACCAGTCGCCATGCTCCGTATCAACAATCGTGCCCTGCGCTGCATAGGGAAAGCCACCAAACTTACTCTCCAGTATCACTTGCTTCTCGTATGGCCCTTGAATATCCTTCGCTCTGTAGCACACCTCACGTCGATTTCTGCCCGGTGCCCATACGTGGCTAATCATAAGCAGATAGTAGTAACCGTCATGCTTGATTACACGACTACCCTCAAGGAGGCCAGTCTCATCTGCCTCACGCTTGAAAAGCTGACGGTGGCTGCCATCAACCACAGCAGTAAGCGTAGAGTTCAGTTCAACCATCTCCCCCGTACCATAGACCACATACACTCTGTCGTCATCATCGAAAAACAGCGTTGCATCATGGAAGTGAGGCAATCGCGAGTGAAGCGTCCACGGTCCCTCTGCCTGTTCAGCAGTGAATATATAGCTTTGTCCCATCTTGCCATGCTCGTTAGGAGCCAAGAGAGCATAGAAGCGGCCATTATGATATTTCAACGATGTAGCCCACTGGCCACGTCCATAGACGGTGCCCTCCTGCATATCATATTTCGGAGAATCCGTAAGGGTATCGAAAACATAGCCTACTGTCTGCCAGTTTTTCAAGTCTCGCGACTTCATTATTGGGGCGCCAGGCATTAGGTGCATCGTGGTACTCACAAGATAGAAAGTGTCGCCAACGCGGATAACGTCAGGATCTGGCACATCGGCCCAGAGCATAGGGTTCTGTATGCGCCTGTCATGGAGCACATCATAATCACCAGCTACAGCAGAAGTCCATGCCATAACAACAGTCATCAGGACTAAAGATATACGTTTGAGCATTATAATATGTGTTTATTTATCGAATGAAACTTCACAAGCCTTTCAACACTCATCTTACAGACACCTGAAAGTCACGGTATCTTACCCATTCACCTTTTTTCTTTGCACACACGGTAAAAGTGAGTTCCCTACCAACATTACGTTCCAACATACTGTGCCATTCCTTCTTATCAAACTCAATATGCTTGCCACTTGAATTAAGTTGACCGCCCATACTACCTACAACTCTCACATCAATTTGCTCCACGTCATTTGCCGTCAACGAGAAATTGAGCGGCGTCATGTCCGTAGGTATCGAAGCATTGATATAATTAGGATACATCTCAGGCCACTCATCCAAGACGGTCATGTTATCGGGTCGGTCATCACACGCTGCTGTCAAAGCACACAGCAATATCAGGCAGGCGCAGAGCCATTGCCCTACGTGCAGTGAGTAATATGTGTCTTTCATCTTCATGGTGTGTATATTCTTTATGGGTTATCTACATTTCCTACTATTACAATGGCATCCTTATCAGTATAGACTTCAGGGGTTATGCCCTTCGGGAATAGCGTACCCATCAGACTGACGGTTTTGCTCTTTCCTATATACAGCCGGCCTTTCTGATACTTCATTGGTGTGGCTTCAGAAGATATGCCTGCTACATACCATTTGTCACCGTGACGACGTGCTATTACGCATAGTTTGCCAGGATAGCCATCAATAAAGCGTGTTTCGTCCCATGTCGTCGGCACGGTCTTCATGAAATCAACAGCCCACGCAGGAGCATCAGTCAAATTGTTAGGAGCAAGGGCAAAGTGCTGCACACTGCTTTGGAATAATACCGCCGTAGCCAGAGCAAACACGTCAGAGGTCTTGCGCTCCGTGCCATGCTGATTGTCCTTATTATAATGTTTATTAAGCGTAGAACCACCGAAATCCATAGAACCGACAGTATTCCTGATAAACGGATGCGTGCAGGCGCATACAGCCTCGTCATCACACATATTCTGTCCGAAGTGCATATTCTCCGATGCAAGTACGGCCTCTGACGCCACATAGTTAGGATACATTCTCTCCCACCCTCTTGGCAAGGTACATCCGTGGAATATCACCTGCAAGCCATAATCGTTAGCATCAGTGAGAATATCTTCATAGAGTTGCATCATAGGTTGCTTGTCACCGCCAAAGAAATCGACTTTAATACCGAGAATACCAGTTTTTTGCATCCATGCCATTTCCTTACGGCGCGGAGCACTGCGATTCATCTTGTGGCGAGGTCCCTGCGGTGCATCATTCCACGAACCATTGGAGTTATACCACAAGAACAGTCCCACTCCACGTTCCTTGCCATATCGAGCCAAATCTTCTATACGCTCATAACCAATCTGCGTGTCCCATAAAGCATCTATCAGCACAGAGCGATAGCCCATGGCAGCCGCAAAATCAATATAACGTTTCTGTTCGTCATAGTTACAGCTTGCATCCATGCCAATAATCCATGACCAAACGCCCTTACCATATTCGTAATTCCTTGAAGCAGCATACTTCGGTTTCACGAGGTCGTTGGCCACGGTGGTCTCAACTATATTCTTTAGTGTTTCGCCTATAGTTATGGTACGCCACGGTGTCTGACAAGGCAAAGCGACAGACGGACACGTACTACCCTGACCGTTCAACTCTCCCTGCTGTGGGAAGCCTATGCCGTAAGTAGCTCCACCATGGTTAAGCAGTCGGCAGCCGACATAATCACCATCCGTACCAGTCTCGCTTATCAAGACCCATCCATCTGCAACATCAGGGGCTGTGGCATTAGTCTTGAACAAACAAGGGAACGTATATCCTTCTCCCCAGCCATTCTTGCCCATGTTGTCATCAAGGGTGTAACGCGTCTCATAACTCGGTGCGGTACGAGCGAAGCCCTTCATAGGTTTCGACTGCGGACAGAGAAAAGTCTGCGCACCTTCTGGCAAAGTAAAGCTACTTGCCTCGCTCTGTACCACCGCAACCAGCGTATTGTTTTTTGGGTATATACGATAGCAGAAAGCGACGTCACGGTTGCTGATGCGAAACACCACATCCATAACATGACGCCCATTCTTTTCTATGCCGCACACGGCTTCTGAAGCTTGATAGTTTATACGGCTTTGTTTCCAAGTATTCAGCGTATATGTATCATTGATGTCACTTATCTGACATGATGATATCGTCAGTCCGTCAGTAAGATTTTCTGAATTCGTTGTCAGTCCGAGAGAAGAACAACGTATGAAGGTCTTGCCATCACGGCAGACCTCATACGTCAACTGTCCTTTTTTATCGTCCATGATAACAACAATGCGTTTGTCAGGACTTACGAGACGCTTCTCCGCTCTGACACATAAAATATTACTAACTAAACTAACTACCATTAAAAAACTAATACATTTCTTCATCTGTTAAATCTCCAATTATCAAAGGTGAATAGTTTAGGACCCTTCATGCCTTTGAAGGCAAAGTACACGTCATGCTTACCTTTTACAGTCGTAGTGATGCTTGTCGTCACCATTTTCCATTCTTCCCAACCGCCAGTATGTGGCACTTTGAGTATAGCTATAGGTTTAGCATCAAGGCTATCAAGCCTCACTTCGATACTTCCGCCTTGTAAAGCAGAGGCTACGGTAGCACTGAACGTTTTTGGCGAACCGCTAATTACGGCATCAGTGCATCCGTTAGCATCGAAATCAACTTCGCGTACTTTTATATAGTCACCATTATGTATATTGCTTAGATATACTCCTGTCTTGTCATTCTGTTCTGCCTTCACACCTACCGACCATGCCATCGTCTCAGCTTCATGACGGCAGTAAGGATTGAGTGTGCCTATAGGACTGACACCCTCATCAGTATGGTGTATCAAGGGGAATGTGCCGTCTGTGTTATACTCAAACTCTTCAACGGCAGTGCTGCGCCCGAAGCCTCCGCCACCTGGTAATTTGCCTGTATGGTAGAAGAAATAGGAGTGTCCCTTGAAGTCAGTTACTCCACAATGGTTGGTAAACGACTTTGTATCCTCCTGTGGCATTATCTCTCCACGATATGTCCATGGTCCTTCAAACGACGGTGCTGTCGAATAAGCTATATGCTCTGGTATGCCTCCTGCTGCGTAGAGCAGATAATATAGCTTCTGAGATTTCTTAGCCTTACGTCCTTTTTTGTCAACAGGAAAGAAACTACGTTGCATTATCCAAGGACCTTCTGTGTAGCAATCTTTGTATTTTACTCCCTGCTGTCTGTCTTTTATAAATGGAGAGCCAAAACCTTCTACAGTCTGTTTTACCTGTTTCACCTCGCTACCAAAAGATACCATATTCTCATTCAGCTTGGCATAGTTTATAGTTGGATTTCCCCAAAAGAGCCACGCCTGTCCATCATCATCTATAGTCACCGTTGGGTCTATGTTATCCCAACTTCCATCATCATATAATGGTTTGCCTATGGCATCACAGAATGGTCCCGTAGGACTGTCACTCACAGCCACGCCTATTGCCATACCATTTGTTATGGTAGAATGAGCACATATAAACCAATAGAAGCGTCCGTTTCTTTCTATGCACTGCGAGGCCCAGGCTCGATCATCAGCCCACTTGAAAGAACTGAGATTGAGAGGTGAGCCATGGTCAGTCCAGTTTACCATATCTTCACTTGAATAAACACGCCACTCCTGCATCCAGAAGAAATCAGCTCCATCCTCATCATGACCAGTATATACATATATTTTGTCGCCACAAACCATAGGTGCGGGATCACTTGTGTACCAGGTCTGTACTATTGGATTCTGCGCAAACAATGACATTGAGCAGCAGGCAGACAATATGGCAAATATTTTTTTCATTATTGTCGTTGTTAGTCGATTTATTGATTTTGACGATGCAAATTTACGACAAAAACAGCAAAAACACCTTACGTTTTTGTTTCAGCAGTTATAGAAATTGTCTAAATCATCATGCTTGCATCATTTTTCCATGGTAAAATAACAAAAAAAAAGTAATTTTGCATATCAAAACAAATTATTTCGACATTATGAACAGATTTTCCACTCTTATCCTCACCCTGTTTCTTACCTTGACACACACAGCCATACTATCGGCACAAGACGAATTAGCACACGGTCAAATGATAGAAAAAACGATGCCGTGTCGTCTGCTCCACGGCATTACCGAACGACCTTATAGTATCTACCTGCCACCATCCTATAATATCAAGAACAGCAGACTGTACCCTGTGTTATACCTGCTGCACGGCGGTGGCGGAGCCCACACTGACTGGGATAAGCATGAACACCTGTCTGTCACTGCCGACAGTCTCATAGCCTGTGGAGCAATCAGCGAGATGATTATAGTATGCGCTGAAGGCAACCAAAACAACATGATGTATTTCAATGCGGGAACAGAAAAGATACCAGCTCCTGACTGGAAGTATGAAGACTACTTCTTTCAGGAACTGATACCATATATTGAAAAGACCTATCGAGTACGTAGCAATCGTGATAGCAGAGCTATAGGAGGATTTTCCATGGGAGGAGGCGGTGCCACTGTATATGGAGTTCACCATCCTGAGATGTTCGCCATGGTTTATGACATCAGCGGTTACCTGCGTCGTCAGTCACTTGATTTTCTGAAGGATGACCCATCAGCAGAATGGCGTCAGCAAGTGATAGAAGATAATAACCCCATTACGCACATTCTCACTGGTAGTGATGCAGAAGTAAAGGCTTGGCAAACGGTGGATTGGCGTGTAGCCGTAGGCGACCAAGACTTCACTCTTGAGGCTAACATGGATTTCATAGCAGCTTTGCGCAAGCGTGGTATTTCTAATTCCTTCTATGTAAACACTGGATGGCATGACCACCGTTGGGTTTCAGCCATTCTGCCTGACGTGTTACAACGTGCCGACAGGAATTTCCGGGTTCACTCTGCGAATTTACCGAAATAGCCTGTGCATACCTGCTGCCACTCCATTGCATTGAGCAGTTGCTCCTCAAGCCTCTGGTTTACCTCTTCCCAGCGTTGAGTGTCAATCAGAGGCTTTGCTTTTTGCCATATATAACAGAAGTCTCTCACCTCGGCTACGCCTCGCGCATAGCGTCGCTGCAATTCCTCCCACAGCGTAAGGCCATTTTTCATCCTATATGACCAACTGACGTGATGAAACCACAAGAGCATTTCTTCAGGACACGTATTCACATCATCATACAATGAACGGTATGGCTCACGATATTGTCCTACGGCATTTGTTCCTTTACTGCTCCTGTCGAAACCCACGCCAGTATTATCAGCCTTGTGATAATACACGGGGCACCACTCAATGGGATATTCTGCTTTGAAGCCATCTGGCTCCGGACCATAGTGATGGTCGAACTTGAATATATGGTGCAATCCAAGCGGCATCATATAGTCAACACACGCTTCACGGCTGCGCATCATCATACCAACCAAAGGTTTCACCGTCTCAGAACCAAACGTCAGCCTCAACCATTCCTCTGCTATCTGCTCCGACGTAAGTTCTGGATTCCAAGCCAATCTGCCAAAAGCATACCAGTTGGCAGCAGCGAAGTGATGTCCGCACCAGTTCTTATCCAATCCCACATTGGCAACGCCTGCTATACCAGCAAGTCGTTCTGGACTAACATATTTAAAGAATTCCTTCCACATCGGTGCCAAATATACCAAGTGGGTACTCTGCCCAAGATATTCCTGCGTGATCTGCAGTTCTGCCATCTGGGTAGTCTTATGGATATTATCAAAGATTGGAGCATAGGGTTCACGCGGCTGGAAGTCGAGCGGTCCATTCTTCGACTGCAGTATCACATTAGGCAGAAACTGCCCATCAAGCTCTGCAAATTCAGATACAGCCTGCTTAACCCTGTCCTCGCCCTTATGCTTTGCACCATATACAAACGAACGCCACATCACAATACCACCATAAGGTGCAAGAGCCTCTGCGAGCATATTTGCACCATCGGCATGCGTGCGACCGTAATCAAAAGGTCCAGGCTGTCCCTCTGAATTTGCCTTAACGAGGAAGCCACCGAAATCGGGTATCTGTCGGTATATCTCTTTTACCTTCTTCTTCCACCATATCCTCACGTCTTTATCAAGAGGATCAGCAGTAGCCACATCGCCAAGAGCCTTTGGCGTACCGAAATTGACTGACAGATACACACGCAATCCGTAAGGTCTCAATATGTCGGCTATCTCCCTTACCTTATTTATATATGTCTTCGTCAGCATCTTCGGCGACGCATTCACATTGTTGAGCACAGTACCATTTATGCCTATGCTTGCATTGACCAGGGCATACTGACGTATGCGTTCTGCATCAATGGTCATTGCGTCATTCCAGAAAATGCTCTCTCCTGCATAGCCTCGCTCTATCGTACCATCAAGGTTATCCCAGTGGTTCAATATACGATGTTGGAAGACAGGAACGTGTCTGCCCTCTTCACCTCGCAGCAAAGCGAAAGCACCATAGAGCAGTGCTTTTTCACTACCTGCAGTAATGTGCCGCTCATTACGCAGGCCTGTTATGCAGTAGCCTTCCTGTCCTAC
>FLNY01005019.1_pt1 | contig 25740 bp, 18 predicted proteins | sample 1140381 | NCBI WGS metagenome assembly FLNY01 (sample SAMEA3878172, study PRJEB12797) | bioreactor metagenome | biome: Moose rumen | place: Sweden | collected 2011-10
GCGATTTCTTCTTTTCTCGAATATCCCATAGCAACACGTTACTTCCCGATGAAAGGTATTGCTCCATAGCGCCCGCGAATATAGTCTCGTTTGATATCACGGTCGTTGCGCACTTTCTTCCCGTCTTCATCCTTGAATTCCACCAGAGAATAGATGTCGGTTGACTCCACTTTGTCTTTCTCCGCAAACCAAATCTGGTCGCGACGAATAATGTCCAAATCCAGCAAATTGGTGTCGTGGGTGGCAAAGATTAGCTGTGCTCCGTGCCTGTTCTTCTCCGGGTCCATAAACAGGAGCACGATGTTGCGTGTCAGCAACGGGTGAAGCTTTGCATCGAGTTCATCGACTATAAGCGTCTTGCCCCGGTTCAACGTGTCGAATATCGGACCGGAGATCTCTATCACTTTCTTCGTTCCTTCCGACTCCATCTGATTTTTGTGGAAATTGCGCTCGCCTATTATCAGTCCGTTTTCGTTATAAACGTTGTGAGTGGTTATGGACTCAACAAAACTCCCCGTTGCCATATCTTTCTCAAATTGTGCTCGTATCGACTTGGGCGCACTGTCCAATGCTTCTTGGGGAATATCGACCTTCTTAACCGAGAAACGGGTAAAGCCCAATTGCAGTGTTTGGAAAAACTCTTGAGCCTGGTCTGCTCCATTCAGGTGATCCAAAAACATGCTGAGCGTAAATGCCTCGTAATCTTCGCTGTCGATTCCGGAAAGTACATTGCATTCTCCAAACCAACCCAATACCGAATTGGCCTTCTCTCCCTTCAGCTGGGCTACAAGCGACAAAAAGAGCCGATTGGAGTTTGTCAAATCCTCCTTACCCTGACCCTCCGGGAATCTTTTGGCCGACACCTCGATAATGTCCCGTGAACGCATAAAAAGTTCGTACTCTTTCTCGCCCATACGCTTCTCGTACAGCCATTCGGAAATGATTTCCGTTTTGTTGTATTCGAAGCCGTAGCGGTATAGTACCTCACCTTTGATGAACTGGATTTCGAACAACGTAGGTTGTGAATCGGAGTTTTCGTCCAAAGCAAACGGATCGTAAGGCAGTGCATCTCCCTCGTTCAGCCGGACTGAACGCCTCACCATACTGCGCATGGTAGAGATGGCCTGAATCAAATTACTCTTGCCTCCCGAGTTAGCGCCATAGAAGACTGCCAACGGGAGCAAGCTGTACTTACCCTTGCTGATGACAGAGTCTTTATGCTCCTTGATGGAACTTGCCTCCATACTGAACGTCCGTTCCTGCTTAAAAGACCGATAGTTCTTGACCGTAAAATTTGTTAGCATGTCTCGAAATTTTTGGCAAAGATACATTTTTTATTTGATATGACCAATAATTTATGAGAAAAATTCTCAAAAATCAAACAATTTTAACACAAACGACCAGCAGATAGGCAAAATAATACGAAAAATCGCACTTCGAACGTTTATCTGTGCGCTCCGCTGACGGAATCTTTGACAATCGAATTTTGTTGACTGTAATGAACAAATCATGCCCGTTTCTTGGCGCACCCGGAGAACGTGCATTTTGATGACGATGGTTTTCACACAGGGGCACGCCCCTGTGCTGGGTTATATCGCCCTTTCAGGGCTTTTGTGACCACGCTCGGATTCATAATGCCGGCACCATTGGGAGATGGGGCAGGCGGAGCATTTGGGATTGCGGGCGGTGCAGACATATCGTCCGTGGAGGATGAGCCAATGGTGGGCGACGGGGATGTCTTCGGGCGGAATGTGTTTGGTGAGGATGCGTTCGGTTTCGAGCGGAGTTTTGCTGTTGCGGGTGAGGCCGATGCGGTTGCTGACGCGGAACACATGGGTATCGACGGCCATGGTGGGTTTGTTCCAAATGACGGACGAAACCACGTTGGCCGTTTTGCGACCCACGCCGGGCAGCGAGAGCAGGGCATCGTAGTCCTCGGGCACCTCTCCCCCGTAGTCGGACACCAGTCGCCGGGCCATGGCCAGGAGATGGGCGGCCTTGGCATTGGGATAGGAGACCGATCGGATGTAGGCCAGAATCTCGTCCTCGGTCGTCTCGGCCATTTTGGCCGCCGTGGGGAAAGCATGGAGGAGGTCGGGGGTCACGAGGTTGACCCGTTTGTCGGTGCATTGGGCCGAGAGAATCACAGCCACTATGAGCGAGAACGGGTCGCGATAATGCAGTTCGGGTCCTGCATTGGGATTGTGGTCGCGGAAATATTGGAGGACAGCTTCGTAGCGTTGTTGGAGTGTCATGATTTGTTGCGGGATTTGTACGGTGTCACCGGGGGAAACTATATGCCGTGGGACTGGAGACGTCCGTTGACGATGAGGAGGCGCGTACCGTTGCGATAGTACCACACCTCGGTGGGGCCGGCGGTGGTCACTGTGCGTTCGTAGCGATAGGGACGGCCCCAGGAGAGACGCACCTCCTCGGAGGTCATGTCGGCCTCGAGCATGCGCCGGCATATCATCTCCCAACGGCGGTCGGAGATGTCGGGATAGTCGGGACGGGGGTCGGCGGACAAGAGGAAACGGTCGAGGCCGGGCGCCGTGTCCGAACCGGGCAGCGCCGAGAAGAAAGAGTAGCGAAGCGTGTCGCGCGTGAACCACACCCGCAGGGGAGTCTGGTCGGTGCCGAAGGTGACCGAATCGACCCGGACGGGACAGTATTTCCGGGAGGGCGCTTCCTGCGACAGCGAGTCGGAGGGCAGGATGCGTTCATCGTCGGTACGGAGGTAGAAAGTGCGTCCCCGCAGCAGGCTGTCGGTGAGTGTCACCGTGGAGAGCGGCAGCAGACCGGGAATCCGGGGATGCCAGGCGGTATCGGTCAGGACGGCTTCTCCCCTCCCCGTCTCGTAACGCCACCGTTCGCCCGAGGGCGAGAGGAACTGGAGCCACACTTGGGGCTGTCCCAGCCAGTTCTCCTCGGTGACGATGGCCTCGAATCGCCAGAAGGTGCCCTTCCAGTCGCGACGGGTTGTGTCGGAGAGCGACGTTTCGGGATGGAGCACCACATCGATGTCGGAGACCGTGGAGACAAAGAGTTTGCCCTGCTGCCAAAGCACGGGTGCCGGATTGGTGACAGCGCGGCAGAGTTCTTCGACCGTAGGCACAGGCTCGGTACGGCGGGCCCAAAGGTCTGTCGGCAGACAGAGCGCGAGGAACATCACAACGACCTGCAGCACCTTGCGGCACCACATCAGGACGGGCCCCATGCCCCGCACCGTGGCTCCGAAGAGATAGCTGTCGCCACCGTCGCGGATGCCGAGTTTGTGTTGGAGTTCCGGAGCCGTGAGCGGGAAGTTGCGTACCGCCACATTTGCCGCAGGCGCTTGCTTGCGGATGTCGCGGGCGGCACGGGACGAGAAGGGCAGGGTCTCCTCAATGCGGAAGACACGTCCGAAGAAACCGTTCTCAAGCCGGTCGGAGGTGTAGAGATGGGTGTTGACATCGAGTTTGGAGAGGCCGTAGCGAACACAGGGCGTACGGAAAGCCCCCGCCTTGAACAGCGTCACGTCGGGCACATAGAGATAGTCCATCGGGGCGGCGTATGAGACCTCGCCGGAGGTTTCCTCACTGCGGTCGAAGGCGAAAGAGCGCATCTCTCCGTCGATGTAATCCATGCAGACGGTCTGAGGACCGGGGGGAAGCAGACCCTCCGGGTCGAAGGCCAGCAACAGTTCGCGACACTCGTTGTGGACAGCCGTAACGCCCACCCTCGGGGTCACCGCAAAGAGGGAGGCGGCGCGCGCGATGTCGAACATGGGCGACACCTTGACCGTCACCACACGGGCGCGACTCAGGAGGCGGGGCAGCAGCTCCGTCACGTCGGGCTCGCAATCTTTGAGGTCATAGACCCTGGAGCCACTCGCAGCCCTGCGTGCGGGGTCGATATATATGGTGTCGGCCTGCCAGTCTTCGTCGAGGAAGTCGCGGCAGTCGCGGTTCACGAAACACCACTCCGGACAGAAAGGGTCGTTGGGCAAGAGCGAGGTGCCGGTCTCCCCGAGGTCGAGGAGCGTCTCGATGTTGTGGCGGGTGTGGGCAAAAAGCTCGGGATTGCGTTCCACATAGACGGCTTTCTTGCGGCCCTGGGAGAGATACCAGAGATCGACACCCATGCCGCCCGTGAGGTCGCAAAGGGAGTCACCCCACACGAAACGCCGTTTCATGCGGGCCGTAATCTCCGAACTGCACTGCTCGGCAGGCACACGACCCGACATGAGGAGCCGAGAGCAGGCATACCATTCGGGCACCTTGTAGCGGAGTTGCCTACGGGCCACAATCTGATCGACGCACGCCGGCACATCGATGCCGGGATAGCGGCGGGCCGAGAGAAGCAGCTCCTCGGGATTGTCGCCGAGATGCCGGAGAACGAACTGAAATTCTTCGTTATTCATGGTGCAAAGGTAATGAATTTTGTCCAAACAACCTGTCAAATCACCCCGATTATTCACAAAAAATAATAAAAGTGGAAAACAAAAACAAGAAAGTAACGATTTTTTAGCATAAAATCAAATTATTTTTCTTATCTTTGCCGTCTGAAAACAAAAACAGGCAAATGACACTCAACGAAGAAATATCCAAGCGAAGGACCTTCGCCATCATCAGTCACCCCGACGCAGGCAAGACGACACTCACGGAGAAACTCCTGCTCTTCGGCGGTGCCATCCACGTGGCCGGAGCCGTGAAGTCGAACAAGATACGCAAGACGGCGACCTCCGACTGGATGGAAATCGAAAAACAGCGCGGCATCTCGGTGGCCACGTCCGTCATGGCGTTCGACTACCGGCTCAAAGACCGCGACTACAAAATCAATATTCTCGACACTCCCGGCCACCAGGACTTTGCGGAGGACACCTACCGCACGCTCACGGCTGTGGACAGCGTCATCATCGTGATAGACTGCGCCAAGGGCGTAGAGACCCAGACGCGGAAACTGATGGAGGTGTGCCGCATGAGGAACACGCCCGTCATCGTCTTCATCAACAAGATGGACCGCGAGGGCAAGGACCCCTTCGACCTCGTCGATGAGGTGGAGAAAGAGCTCAAAATCACATGCCGTCCCCTCTCCTGGCCCATCAATATCGGAGCCAAGTTCAAGGGGGTCTATAACCTCTATGAGAACAGCCTGAACCTCTACACGCCCTCGAAGCAGACCATCACGGAACGCGTAGCCATCGAACTCGACGACCCCGAGTTGGACCGTCGCGTGGGCGAAACGGATGCCGCCAAACTGAGGGAGGACGTGGATCTGCTGCGCGGGGTGTATCCCGACTTCGACGTGGAGCCCTATTTGGCCGGACAGCTGGCCCCCGTCTTCTTCGGGTCGGCGCTGAACAACTTCGGTGTGAAGGAGCTGCTGGACTGTTTCTGCGAGATAGCCCCCTGTCCGCGTCCGGTGCAGGCCCTCGAAAGGCAGGTGCAGCCCGGGGAGGACAATTTCACGGGCTTCGTCTTCAAGATACACGCCAACATGGACCCCAACCACCGCTCGTGTATCGCCTTCGTGAAAGTCTGCTCGGGCAAGTTCGAACGCAACGTATATTACAAACACATACGTCTCGACCAGAAGATGAGGTTCTCGGCCCCCACGGCCTTCATGGCCCAGAAGAAAGAGGTGGTCGATGACGCTTTCCCCGGCGACATCGTGGGTCTGCCCGACTCGGGAGGAACGTTCAAGATAGGCGACACGCTCACTGCCGGCGAAAACCTCCACTACAAGGGACTGCCCAGCTTCTCGCCCGAGATGTTCAAGTACATCGAGAACGCCGACCCCATGAAAGCCAAACAGCTGGCCAAAGGCATCGACCAGCTCATGGACGAAGGTGTGGCCCAGGTGTTCACCAACCAGTTCAACGGACGCAAAATCATAGGTACGGTGGGGCAACTCCAGTTTGAGGTAATCCAATACCGCCTGGAACACGAGTACAACGCCAAATGCCGCTGGGAGCCCATACGCCTCTACAAGGCGTGCTGGATAGAAAGCGACGACGAGGAACAGATGCGCGACTTCAAACGCCGCAAGATGCAGTATATGGCCACCGACCACGAGGGTCGCGATGTGTTCCTGGCCGACTCGGGCTATGTGCTCCAGATGGCCCAGGAGGATTTCCCCCACATCAAATTCCACTTCACTTCAGAATTCTGACAAAAAAGACAAGGCTATGGAAAAAATTTGTTTCATCATCGCCATGCATGCCGAGGCTCAGCCTCTCATCGAGAGGTACGGCCTGCAGCACATCCAGGACTATTTCGGCGAACTGCCGACCGAACTCTACCGGGGTGTCATCAACGGCAAAGAACTCAACATCGTACTCAACGGACGAATGAACGGCTTGGACCTGATAGGGTGTGAAGCCGCCACACTGACGACGGAAGCCGCCATCACGCGTCTGCGGCCCGACATACTCATCAACGCGGGGACCTGCGGAGCCTTCAAGAGCAAAGGAGCCGCCATAGGCGACGTCTATCTCAGCAACGGCCCCGTGATGTTCCACGACCGTCGCGTGGGTGAAGAAGGCGGATGGCACGACATGGGTGTCGGAAACTATCCCACGGCAGATGCCCGCCAGATGGCCAAAGACCTCGGGCTGAAACTCGGAAAATGCACAACAGGCTCGTCGCTCGACATGACCGACACCGACCTCAACATCATACTCCGCGAGGGCGGCGAACTCAAGGACATGGAGGCCGGAGCCATCGCCTACGTGGCCTCGCTCCACAAGGTGCCCCTCATCTGCGTCAAGAGCGTGACCGACCTGGTCGATGGCGGACGTGCCACCGAAGAAGAATTCCACGAAAACCTCCACCGCTCGAGCGCAGCCCTCAAGGATGCCTGCACCAAGATAGTGCAGTACCTCATGACGGAACAGCCCACGCTCTTCTGACCCCGCCTTACAGCAGCGCGGGAAAAGTCACCTCCTGAACTTAATCAGGCCCACATAGGTGAGCAGGACCACGTTCATGAGGAGGGCGTAGATGATGGCCGGAACGGCTATCCTGCCGTCGTTGAAAATGAAGGGACTGGACGCAATGGCGATGGCCTGGGCGGCGTTCTGCATGCCCACTTCGATGACGATGGTGCGCCGTACGCGGGGAGAGAGACGGGCAAGACGGGACAGACAAGACGCCAGGAAGACAGCCACCAGAAGAAGCAGACCGACACACATCCCGAGGAGGGCGAAGTTGTCGAGGATGGTGTGCCAATGCTGGACAAAAAAAATGCCCGCCAGCAACATGAGGGCGGGGAAAGCCAGACGCGAGAGGATATAATCCATCTTCCCGGCAGCAGCGGGGAAATATTTGCGGCACAGAATGCCCAACAGGATGGGCAGCAACATGGTGAGCACGTTCTGGATGAAGAGATTGGCCACCGGCAGATGCACGCCCACAGCGGCACCGGCATAGAGCGTGGTCCACTGCATGACGAGGGGCACCGTGAAGAGCGTGATGACGGAACTGGCCGCCGTAAGCGATACCGAAAGGGCAACATCGCCCTTGGCAAGCATGGAAAAGACGTTGCTCGACGAACCGCCCGGACAACAGGCTATGAGCACGACACCGATGAAAAACACCGGAGGCAGCGAGAATGCAACTCCGACACCCCAGGCGATGAGCGGAAGGACCACCAGCTGTCCGAAGAGACCCGTAAGCATGGCTTTCGGACGACGGAGGATGAGCACGAAATCGACAGGACGCAACGTCAGTCCAAGCTCGAACATCAGGAGGGTGAGTATGGGCAGTACGATAAAAATGCTATTCATCAGACACAGCAAAAACTATTCCCGGGGCATCGGAAAGACGCCTCGGGAGAAGTTAAGGTTTTAAAGGGTTTTACTTGTAGCCGGCCAAGCGGGCAATCTTGAGAGGTATCTCGGCATTGTCGTTGTGACCGGTAAATTGTTCGGCACCCACACCGCACACGTAACAGGGCACGAGGCCGGCAGAATGGCCGCCCGTGGTCCAGGAGACGCAGGCTTTGGCATCGATGATGCGCACAGCAGCGGCTGCCATCGGTTCGCTCGAAGAGTAGAGATTCTCCTCATTGGGCATCTTGCCGACAAAGGACTTGCGATAGATGTCCTTGAGCTCGGCCTCCTCGGCCTCGGTGAGTTCGACTTTGTCCCAGAACGAGAAGTCCTGACGCAGCACAGCCTGTACCTGCTCCCAGGACACTTTGTTGCGGGTCTCGGAACGCAGGGCCTGGAAATGGCGGGTGACCTCATCCTTGGAAGCCGTCTGATACTGGAGTATCTGGAGGTTGTGCTGATAGCTGTTGGGCTTGGAGAGCACCAAACCGCCCGTCTCGTGGTCGGCAGTAAGGAGAATGAGCGTCTCGTCGGGATGCTGCAGATAGAAGTCGTAGGCCACACGGATGCACGAGTCGAGCACAGCCACCTCGCGGAAGGCAGCCGCCGCATCGTTGGCGTGGCAACCGAAATCGACCTTGGCTCCTATCTCGTTCATGATGAAGAAGCCCTTGTCCTTGCCGCCCTTTTGGTTGTAGAGGAAATCAAGCTCGGCACGGAGGATGTCGATGACGGTGAGCTGTCCGGGCTTGGCGTCGAGATAGTAGGGCAGCGAGAACGCATCGCGGTCGCTCTCCTGCTGACGCTGGAGGAGGAGCATCTTGTCGGCACGTGTCTTGAGAGAGTCGTAGCCCTCCTTGCCGCGTGCGATGGTGTAGCCTCCGGCTTCGGCTATCTGGTAGCACGTGAGCGTGGAGTCGGCGGCACAATGGATGTCGGAGCCTCCGTAGAAGTCGAAGCCGGCCTCAGCCAACTGGCTGCCTATCTTGTAGTACTGCTTGCGCGAATCGGCATGGGCATAGAAAGCGGCAGGCGTGGCGTGGTTGATGCAGACCGAGGTGGCAACGCCCGTGGGGATGCCCTTCTCGTGGGCCCAAACGGCGATGCTATAGACAGCCGACGAATCGGGTCCCTCGCCTATCATCCCGTTGCGGGTCTTGACACCGGAGGAAAGCGCCGTACCCGACGAGGCCGAATCGGTCACGCCGTGGGAGGAACTGTAGGTGGAAGAGACACCGAGGACGGGGAACTGCGTGACGCAGAGGGGCACACGTCCCCACTTGCCGGGTCCGTTCTCAAGTTCATACTGCATCATCTCCTGACCGAGAATGGTGTTGACACCCGTTCCGTCGGTGATGAAATAGAAGACATATTTGGCCTTCTTGGGCTGTTCCTGCTGCTGACGGCACGACGACAGTGCGAAGACGGCCGATGCAGCCAGAAGCAGGAGGGAAAGATATCTTTTCATGCTGAATACTGTTATCCTTATATATTATTTAAAGAGGTATATTGCCGTGTTTCTTGGGAGGATTGCTCTGGTTCTTGTTGCGGCACATCTCGAGAGCCTGGATGAGGGCACGGCGTGTGTCGGCAGGCTCGATGATGTCGTCGATGAAACCGAGTTCGGCAGCCATCGTGGGATTGGCAAACTTCTCCTCGTACTCCTTGACGCGCTCAGCCTGCTGTTCGGGGGTCTCCTTGCGATAGAGGATGGAGACAGCGCCCTTGGCACCCATGACGGCTATTTCGGCAGTGGGATAAGCCAGGTTGACATCGGCACCGAGCTGCTTGGAGTTCATGGCGATGTAGGCGCCGCCGTATGCCTTGCGGGTGATGAGCGTAACCTTGGGCACCGTAGCTTCGGCAAAAGCATAGACGAGCTTGGCACCGTGACGTATGATGCCGTTGTGCTCCTGCTGGATGCCGGGCAGGAATCCCGTAACGTCCTCGATGGCCACAATGGGGATATTGAAGCAGTCGCAGAAACGGATGAAGCGGGCGGCCTTCTCGGATGCATCGATGTCGAGGGCACCCGACTTGTCCTGAGGCTGATTGGCCACAAAGCCGACGGTGCGGCCTGCCATACGACCGAAGCCTATCACGATGTTCTTGGCCCACGAGGGTTGAATCTCGAAGAAATACTGCTGGTCGCAGACGGGCTCGATGATGTTGCGGATGTCGTAGCTCTGGTTGGGGTCGGTGGGCACCACGTTGTCGAGTTCGTGGCAAACACGTGTCAGCTCGTCGGTGGCGGGTTTGACGGGAGCATCCTCCATGTTGTTGGAGGGAAGGAAGCCGAGCAACTCGCGGATGGTCATGAGGCACTCCTCGTCGTTCTGGCAGACGAAGTTGGCCACACCGGATATGGAGCCGTGGACCGAAGCACCGCCGAGGCTTTCCTTGTCACACTCCTCGTTGGTGACCTGCTTGACGACATTGGGGCCGGTGATGAACATCTGGCTCTCGTCCTGGACCATGAGGATGAAGTCGGTGAGAGCGGGCGAATAGCACGAACCGCCGGCGCAAGGACCCATGATGGCCGAAATCTGGGGAATGACACCCGAGGACATCACATTCTTGCGGAAGATGTGGGCAAAGCCGGTGAGCGACTCAATGCCTTCCTGAATACGGGCACCGCCGCTGTCGTTGAGGCCGATGATGGGAGCTCCCACCTTGAGAGCCATTTCCTGGACTTTGACTATCTTCTGGGCATTGGCCGAAGAGAGCGAACCGCCCAAGACGGCAAAGTCGAAACCATAGACGAAGACCAGACGTCCGTCAATCTTGCCGTAGCCGCAGACCACGCCGTCGCCGGCGATACGCTTGGATTCCATCCCGAAGTTGGTACAGTGATGTTTCACATATTTATCTACCTCCACGAAGGTATTCTTGTCGAGCAGCAGGTCGATGCGCTCGCGAACATTCAATTTGTTCATAGCGTTGAGAAAATGTTTGTTTTGGGAAAAAAATATTAAACTTTGGACTTTCAACTTTGAACTTGTTTGAGCTTGAGGGTCACAAGATCCTGCTCCACCATCACGGAGTCGCCCTCGTTGACGAGTACGGCTGCCACCTCGCAGTCTTCCGAAACGGAGAGGTTGGACTGCATCTTCATGGCCTCGATGGTGACCACGGGGTCGCCGGCCTTGATGGCGTCGCCGGGCTGTACATAGACCTTGACAATCTTGCAGGGCATGGGAGACTTGATGCGGTCGGCCTGCTTCTCGCTCTGACCCTGACGGCGCAGACGCATGTACTTGGCTTGGGAGTCGAGCATGTCAATCTGATAGGTCGAATAGTTCATGTTCACCTGATAGTGACGTCCGTTGTCGCTCTTGACCATCTCGCTGCGGTAGCTGTTGCCATCGTAGAGAATGGAAGAGGTGCCGTTCTCAAACATCACGATGTCCACGTCATAGACTTTGCCGTCGATGTCGATTTTGACTTTGTTGCCGTCTTTGCTGACGAGGTTGACCTCCGCAAGACGTTTTCCTACTTGTATTTCCATAAAAATTTTCTTTTTTTAATTTGACCTTTGACCTTAGACCTTAGACCTTAGACCTTAGACCTTAGACCTTTGACCTTTGACCTTTGACCTTAGACCTTAAAAGACCTTAGACCTTAGACCTTTGACCTTAGACCTTAGACCTTAGACCTTTGACCTTTGACCTTAGACCTTAAAAGACCTTAGACCTTAGACCTTTGACCTTTGACCTTTGACCTTTGACCTTTGACCTTTGACCTTTGACCTTAGACCTTTGACCTTAGACCTTAGACCTTTGACCTTAGACCTTAGACCTCAATCATCAGATTCTCAAGACCCCCTTCTGGAGACCGAAGCTACGCCAGCGGTTGAGGACGGAAGAGTTCTGTTCGTTGAGCGAGGAATCGACGTTCTCCTCGAAGTTCATGAGGTAGTCAATATATGCCGCAATGATGGACATGTCCTCGGAGTCGTTCTTGAAACCGGGACGCGGACGGAGACGCTCGGCATAACGTTCGATGAAGGACGTGTCGTACTTGCCCTCCTTGAACGCCGGCACGTCGATGATGCGGCGCAGGTAGCGGATATTGGTCACGAGGCCGGTCACCTTGTACTCGTAGAGCACGCGGCGCATGCGCTCGATGGCGTACTCGCGCGTCGTCGCCCATACGATGAGCTTGCCTATCATGGGGTCGTAGTACATCGGTATCTCGTAGCCCTGATAGACACCCGAGTCGATGCGGACACCGATGCCGTGGGGCTCGGTGAGCTGCTGTATGATGCCGGGCGCGGGACGGAAGTTGTTCTCCGTGTCCTCGGCACAGATGCGGCACTCGATGGCGTGGCCGCGCTGCTGGACGTCTTCCTGACGGATGGCGAGAGGCTGATTGTCGGCCACGAGAATCTGCTGCTTCACGAGGTCGATGCCCACCACCTCCTCGGTGATGGGGTGTTCCACCTGAAGACGGGTGTTCATCTCGAGGAAATAGAAATTCTTGTGACAATCGACGAGGAACTCGATGGTGCCTGCACCCTTGTAGCCTACAGCTTTGGCAGCAGCCACAGCGGCAGCGCCCATCTTGCTGCGCAGTTCGGGGTCGAGGAAGGGAGAGGGACTCTCCTCGACCACCTTCTGATGACGGCGCTGCACAGAGCACTCGCGGTCGCAGAGGTGGATGACGTTTCCGAAGTTGTCGCCCAGAATCTGGAACTCTATATGGTGAGGCCCCTCGACAAATTTCTCGAGATAGACCGTATCGTCGCCGAACGACGACATGGCTTCCATCTTGGCAGCATTGTACATCTCGACGGCTTCTTTTTCATTGTGAATCAAACGCATGCCTTTGCCGCCGCCGCCCATGGAAGCCTTGACCATGACGGGGTAACCTATCTGATTACACTCGCGCACGCACTCCTCGGCGCTCTGAAGCTGCTCCTGAGTGCCGGGCACGACGGGCACACCGGCGTTAATCATATTGATACGGGCCTTGATTTTGTCGCCCATATCTTCCATTGTCTGGGGGTCGGGGCCTATCCAAATGATACCCTCCTCCTGCACACGGCGTGCAAAGTCGGCATTCTCGGAGAGGAAGCCGTAGCCGGGATGGATGGCATCGACCTTGTGGCGCTTGGCCACATCGATGATTTTCTCAATGTTGAGATAACTCTCGCTGGAAGCTGCGCCTCCGATGCACTCGGCTTCGTTGGCATACAACACGTGGCGGCTGGTGCGGTCGGCTTCCGAGAAAACCGCCACCGAACGGATGCCCATCTCATAGCAGGCCCGCATGACGCGGATGGCTATTTCACCACGATTGGCAATAAGGATTTTTCTAATCATACTTGTATAAGTTTTCTTTGAACTTTGACCTTCGACCTTAATAGACCTTCGACCTTTGACCTTTGACCTTAGACCTTAAAAGACCTTTGACCTTTGACCTTAGACCTTAGACCTTAAAAGACCTTAGACCTTAAAAGACCTTAGACCTTTGACCTTAGACCTTCGACCTTAATAGACCTTAGACCTTAAAAGACCTTAGACCTTAGACCTTTGACCTTAGACCTTAAAAGACCTTCGACCTTTGACCTTAGACCTTTGACCTTAGACCTTAAAAGATTCGACCTTTCACAGGGCGAAGATAGTGAAAAGAAACGAAACGACCAATTTTTTTGCCTGAAAAGTGAAAAAAGTCAATACAATTTTTCTTTTTTTGTGTAATTTGAGCTGTTTTTGACGTGTAAATGTGCACTTTTTGAACAGAAACGGTTATCTTTGCCCAATGAAACGCAAATGGTTTTCACTCTCTCCGCTGCTGTTGTTTCTGGTGCTCTACCTTGTGACCAGTCTCATCGCGGGAGATTTCTATAAAGTGCCCATCTCGGTGGCTTTCCTGATTTCGGCGGTCTATGCTGTGGCCGTTTCTCGGGGAAGTCTGGCCGACCGCATCGACACCTTCTCGAAGGGAGCCGGCTCCTCGCAGATGATGCTCATGCTGTGGATTTTCCTTCTGGCGGGTGCCTTTGCCGGGTCGGCCCGGGCGATGGGAGCCGTGGATGCGACCGTGAACGTGACGCTTTCGGTATTGCCCTCGTCGTTGCTGCTGCCGTCGGTCTTTCTGGCCTCGTGTTTCATCTCGCTGGCCATCGGCACATCGTGCGGCACCATTGCGGCTCTGACGCCTGTGGCCGTGGGCATCGCCCAACAGACAGGTACTGAGCTTCCGCTGATGTGCGCCATCGTGGTGGGCGGTGCCTTCTTCGGGGACAATCTCTCCTTCATCAGCGACACCACCATCATAGCCACCCAAACGCAGGGATGCCGCATGAGCGACAAATTCCGCACCAATTTCAGACTGGTGCTGCCGGTGGCTCTTGCGGTGCTGGCGCTCTATTATTTTGCGGGCCGCAACATCGAGGCTCCGCAGGTGATTCCCGAGGTGCTGTGGTGGAAAGTGATACCCTACGTGACCGTCATAGCTCTCGCCGTGGCGGGACTCGATGTCACGCTCGTGCTCCTGCTCGGCGTGGTGCTGACCGGCATCACAGGCATGGCCGACGGCAGTTACGACACCTGGGGCTGGATGAGCGCACTCTCGGGGGGCATGATGGGCATGAGCGAACTCGTCATCGTCACCCTGTTGGCTGCCGGAATGCTGGCCACCGTCAAGGCCAACGGAGGCATCGACTACATCATCCACCTCCTCACGCGCCGCATCACGTCGGCACGGGGAGCCGAAGGAGCCATTGCCGGACTGGTGGCCCTGACAGACATCTGCACGGCCAACAACACCGTCACCCTCATCACGGCGGGTCCCATTGCCCACGACATCTCCCGCCGGTTCAATCTCGACCCAAAACGTGTGGCTTCCATTCTCGACACCACTTCCTGCTCGCTTCAGGGACTCCTCCCCTACGGCGCTCAAGTGCTCATTGCCGCCGGACTGGCCGGCGAAGCGTTCGGACAACCCGTAAATCCCACTTCCATCATCCGCTATCTTTACTATCCCATGGGACTCGGCATCGCTGTCTTTTTGTCCATCATTTTGCGCAAAAGTGCCAAGTAAGGGAAAGAACTGACCGAAAAAACAAAGAAACCGACTTTTTTTGCCGAAATATTTGTTTATTCGGAAAACTTTTCCTATCTTTGCCGCGCAAAAACTATGATTGTGCATATTAAAAATCAAGACAACTATGCGATATAAAAACCTTTTAACTGCAGGTCTGTTGACCGCTATGACATGGGGCGTGCAAGCCCAAACGTTTGAAACAGCCACCGAAGCCGTTGCCAACATGGGCGTGGGCTGGAATCTGGGCAATACCCTTGAAGCCCACAGCGGGTCGCCCAATCTTCCGTCGAGTGCAGCCTACTGGGGCGTGCAAGGTCTGGAAAGCGAGGTGTATTGGGGACAGCCCTATACCACCAAGGAAATGATAACCATGATGAAAGATGCCGGATTCGGTGCCATACGCGTGCCGGTGACCTGGTACAACCACATGGACGCCCAGGGCAATGTGGATTCCCAATGGATGGCCCGCGTGAAGGAAGTGGTCGATTACGTCATAGACAACGGACTTTATTGCATCCTCAACGTCCATCACGACACGGGAGCAGACAGCTACCAGTCGGACGGAACGACCGTGAAAACCGTCTCCTGGCTCAAAGCCGACAGGACTTACTACAATACCTACAAGGACAAATACGAATATCTCTGGAAGCAAATTGCCACCGAATTCAAAGACTACGGACAGAAGCTCGTGTTCGAAAGCTACAACGAGATGCTCGACATCAAGAGCTCGTGGTGCTTTGCCTCGTGGAACACCACTGCCAAGTATGATGCCACAATCGCAGCCTCGGCCTACGAATCCATCAACAACTACGCCCAAAGCTTCGTAACCACCGTGCGCTCAACCGGCGGCTACAACAGCCAACGCAACCTGGTCGTCAACACCTACGGAGCCTGCTGCGGTGCCGGCACATGGAACAGCCACCTCGAAGAGCCTCTCAGCCGGCTCACGCTGCCCACGGGAGCCACCGGCCACCTCATCGTGGAGGTTCACTCCTACCCCTCGCTCAGCAATGGTCTCACAACGGCCATCAGTGAAGTGGACAATATGCTCGGCAAACTGAAGAACAACTTCACGGCGAAGGGCATACCTGTCATCATCGGCGAATGGGGCTCGGAAGGCCTGAGCAAAGATTATCAGTCCAAGCGGGAAACCTATCTGAGTTTTGCCGACACCTACGTGAAGCACGCCAAAGAATACGGCATCACCACCTTCTACTGGATGGGACTTTCCGACGCCTCCTCCCGGGCGCTCCTCGTATTCAACGAACCCGACCTGGCCGAAACCATCGTCAAAGCCTACCGCGGCAGCGACTGGCAGGGCAGTTATCCTTCGCTTTCGGACATTGAGGTGGAATACCGCATCGACTACAACAGCCAATGGAGCGAATGTTCGGTCTTCGAGGGGAGTGCCCCCCTTTCGACCTATACCGGCATCGTCGTCGAGCTGGACAAGTCATACCCCGGCAACGAACTCCAACTGAAGGCATACGATTCGAAAGGCAACGAACAGTACAATACCCAGACCGGCGCGACACGTTCGCTCAATTTCTCGTCCTCAACACTCACCAGCGGCACCGTTGCAAGAGTGACGTTGCAGGCCTTCAAGGCTCCCTACGAGGCAACCATCAAAAAAATCAAACTCATCGGCAAGAACGGCACCGTCGAGGAACAGGTACCCACAGCCTTCTGGGGCTGCTCTGTGACAGCCGTCAACACCAGCGGTATCGAGAAAGTCGTGAGCGGCGACAAACTGCGCCATTCGCGTCGCTACAACCTGATGGGACAGCCCGTGGGGGACAACTGCAAAGGACTCGTCATTGAGGGCGACCGCAAACTGTTGATACGATGAAAGAAATCACGTTCGACCGGTTTGTGCGGGGACTGATTGCGGTAGCCATCGCTGTCGCCGTATTCCTGCTCATCGACTACCTCACGCCGGTGCTGCTGCCGTTCGCGGTGGCTTGGCTCTTTGCCTACCTGCTCTATCCCTTTGTGAAATTTCTGCAGGTGAAATGCAGGCTGCGCAGTCGCGTGGCCTGCATTCTTGTGGCACTGGCTGTCGTGGGCGGCATATTCTACGGAGCAGGATGGCTCATCTTTCCTCCCATGGTCGAACAGTTCGTCACCCTCGGAGACCTCCTCCGCCAATATTTCACCGAGAATCCCAACGGCACCTTCATCATCAACCAAATCAAGGAGCTCTGGCAGGAAAACTGGGAGAACGGCAATCTCGGCAAAGTGGCCGAGAGCAGCAGTTTCAGCGACGCTTTGGGAGCTTTCTTCTCGGGCACGTTCTCGGTGGTGGGGAAAACGTTCGACGTAATCATGGGTGTCGCCGCAGGCGCCATAGCATTGCTCTACACATTCTTCATCTTGAAGGACTACGAGTGGATGACCGACAACTTCATCCGCATCTTTCCCTCCCGCACCCGTCCTTTCTGGCAGGAATTGCTGGAAGAAATGGAGAAGAATCTCAACGCCTACATCCGCGGACAGGGCTTCATCGCCCTCTGTGTGGGCATTCTTTTCGCGATAGGATTCTCGATTATCGACTTCCCGATGGCCATCGGCCTGGGCATTTTTGTGGGCGTTCTCAACCTCGTGCCCTACCTGCAGACCATCGCCATCATCCCCACCTTTGCACTTGCCGCCCTCAAAGCGGCCAATACGGGCGAAAGTTTTTGGGGGATCGCCCTCTCGGCGCTGGTGGTCTTCGTCATTGTGCAAATCATCCAGGACTTTGTGCTTACGCCCCGCATCATGGGCAAAGCCATGAACCTCAACCCCGCCCTGCTCTTGCTTTCTCTGTCGATATGGGGCAGTCTGTTGGGATTTGTAGGGCTTATCATAGCCCTGCCTGCAACGACACTTCTCATCTTCTATTATAAAAAATACGTGACCAAAGAAAAGATTTAACACTCAATATTTGGCCGAACAGAAAATTTTCCGTATTTTTGCACCATAAAAATCTAACATTTTATACAATGTGTTATAAAAAACTTATCTCAGTGCTGCTGGGCAGCGCGATGCTGACGGCAACGGCACAAGAAGCCGACACCCTTTCGGTGGCGGAAGCTCAGGCCATCGACGAGATGGCGGACTTCTCGTTCACCGAATCGCAGTTGGACGAGGATGCCGATGCTTCCCAGATAGTGTCCAGCATCTCGTCGAGCAACAATGACCTCTTCTTCTCGGAAGTGGGGTTCCGTTTCTCGGCCATGCGATTCAAGGTGCGCGGCTATGACAATCTCTATCAGCAGAACTACCTCAACGGTATTCCGATGAACGACATGGTGCGCGGTTCCTTCTCCTATGCCATGATAGGCGGTCTGAACGATGTGACCCGCAACAAGGAAGGTGTCACGATGTTCGAGAACAACAACTTCGGCGTCACGTCGGTGGGCGGCGGCGAGAACACCAACCTCCGGGCCTCGTCCTACGCCCAGGGCGGCAAAGTGACCCTCTCGGGCTGCAACCGCAACTACAAGGCAAGGGCTATGTTCTCCTTCGGCACCGGATGGCTCAAGTCCGGCTGGTCCATCGCCGGACAGATAGGCTACCGCTGGGCCGACGAAGGCGTTGTGGAAGGAACGTTCTACAACTCGTTCTCCTATCTGCTCTCCGTACAGAAGCGTCTCAACGACAGCCACTCCCTCAACATCGTCACCTTCGGCACACCCACGGAACGTGCCCAGCAAGGCGCTTCGACCGAGGAAGCCTATTGGCTGGCCAACGACCGTTACTACAACCCCAACTGGGGCTACCAGAACGGCGAGAAACGCAATGCCCGCGTGGTGCATAATTTCGAGCCTACAGTCATCGTCAACTGGGATTGGGACATCGACTACAGCACCAAACTCAACACGGCCGTCTCCTATCGCTACTCGGCCTACAGCACCTCGGCACTCGGATGGGGCAACGCAGCAATGGACCCCCGTCCCGACTACTACAAGAAATTCCCCTCGTCGGCATTCAACGTCTGGGATGCCAACCAAAACAACGGCGACTGGTTGGGCGAACACCCCTATTTCCTCGAGCAATACAACACGCTGCTCGACTATTGGCAAGCCGACAAAGCCAACCGTCAGATTCAGTGGGACAATCTCTGGTATGAGAACTCCGTAGCCAATGAAGAGGGACGCGAAGCCGAATATTACGTCGAGCGCCGTCACTCCAACCAAACGGCACTGAGCCTCGCCTCCAACTATATCAAGAACATCAATGCCGCCAACAAACTCGGTGTCGGCATCAACGCCACGTTCTCCAAGACCCATTACTACAAGACCATGGACGACTTGCTGGGAGCCAAGTACTACACCGACCTCGACAAGTTTGCGGCCCGCGACTACGGCACGGACAGCGAGATGGCCCAAAACGACCTGCTCCATCCCAACCGTCAAATCAAGGAAGGCGACAAGTTCGGCTACGACTACAACATCAACGTCAACAAGGCAACGGCCTGGACCCAATATCAGTGGCATCCGGGAGCCTTCCTCGTGAATGTGTCCGGACGTTTGGACGGAACCACCATCGAACGTGACGGCAACATGCAGAACGGACGAGCTCCCGAGAACAGCCTCGGATCGTCGGGTACCGCCAAATTCCTGGGCGGAGGTGCCAAAGCCAGCTTCGAATGGCAGCTCAACGCCCACAACCGCTTCATGATAGGTGCCGGATGGGAAGCCCGCGCTCCCTTGGCATGGAACGCCTTTGTTGCCTCGCGCATGCAGAACAATTTCGTCGATAACCTCAAAGTCGAGAAAATCCTCAACGGCGAAGTCTCCTACAAGTTCCGCTTCGGCGACCTGTCGGGCAAGATTGGAGGCTACTACACCCAGTTCAAAGACGGTGTGGAACAGACCGCCTTCTACAACGACCAGGAGGAACGTTTCACCTATCTGGCCATGAACTCGATAGAGAAACGTCACTACGGATTCGAGGGTGCTCTGAAGTACAAACTCACATCCAGCCTCTCGTTCAACGTGCTTGCCTCCGTGGGTGAAGCCGAATACACGGGCAATCCCTACGCTCAAGTGAGCTACGAAGGAATGGATGCCTCGACCATCAAGTCCATCAACCAGTGGAAGAATCCCGTCACGGGCGCTTCCATGCCGCTTCGCGTCATCGCCAAAGGCATCCATGAGGACGGCACACCGCTCACGGCCCTTTCTTTCGGAGCAGAGTACAGCATCCGCCGCTGGTTCTTTGAGGCCAACCTCAACTGGTACGACCGCGTCTATATCGGCTACTCTCCCTATCGCCGTCTCTCCAACGTCATAGACAACTACACGGCCACCTCCGTCAACGCCGAGGGACAGCTCGTCTATGAAGTCACAGCCGACCAGCTCAATGAGGAGGGCGGCGTGCTCTTCGACAAGGAGGGCAACATCGTTCGGACCTATACCGCCGAACAGGAGAAATTCAAAAGCGGATTCATGCTCGACCTCAGTGTGGGCAAAGTCATTTACTTCCGCAAGGGACAGATGAGCATCAACCTCAGCCTCCAGAACGTCACCAACAACCAGAACCTCCGCACGGGCGGTTACGAACAGAGCCGTGACGACAACTACAACACGGGACAGGCCCGCACCTACAAATTCTCCCGCAACTCGAAGTATTTCTATGCCTACGAGTTCAACGCTTTCCTCAATGTCAATTACAAATTCTAAAACGGCACGACTATGAAAGCTACTCCGACAAAACTAACCCGTTATATTTATGCGGCTGCACTGGCCGCCATGCTCCCCCTCGGCGGCTGCATGCAGGACGACACCATCAACATCGTCGATACAGCCGAGGGCTTGGGTGCCACAGCCGACTGGGTGGGCGAAACCAACGCCACCATCGCTTCGGTCAAGGAAACCTGGTCCACGGTGTTTTCCAACAACAACACGTTCCGCAAGGTGGACAGCGATGTGATATTCGAAGGCGTGGTTGTGGCCAACGACTACTCCGAGAATTTCTATCAGGCCACCTACATCCAGGACGGCGAGGACGGCTTCTGCATTCCCATCAAGAACATGAAGGCTTTTCCCTACCTGAGGCTGGGACAGCGCATCAAGGTCAATTGCCGCGACCTCTATGTGGGCAACTACAGTTATGTGTGCCGCGTGGGTGAACCTTACTACACCTCCGCCGGCAACCTCCGTCTCGGTCCCATGTTGGCCCAGCAGTGTGCCACCAACATCGAAGTCGTGGGCCGACCCGACACAACGGCTCCCGAACTGACGCCCTTCGTCCCCACGGCTTCCTGGCTCTCCAACGCAGCCAACAAGACCTATAAGTCCTTCCCCCGCCTGGCCACCGTCACGGGTTACATCGCCGAAGCCGACGGAACTGCCATTTGGGCTCCCGAGGACCTGCAGGATGCCGGCTACGGTGTCGATCGCACGCTGGTGACCTCCGGCGGAAAAATCACCGTCCGCAACTCCACTTCGAGCGAATTTGCATTCCAAGTGATTCCCCGAGGCACCGTCAGCGTCACGGGCATTCTCACCTGCTACGGCTCCGACTGGCAGATTATCATGCGCGACGAGAACGACCTCGTTATTCATTAACTTGAATCCTGAAACCTGTCCCCATTTTCTTCCCCGTTAATAAACTGGTCCCCGTTTTCTTCCCCGTTAATCAACTGGTCCCCGTTTTCTTCCCCGTTAATAAAAAATACACTATATATGAAACTTCTCAATCCCAAATTTTCGCTTTTCGCCCTTGTCGGCGCTCTGACGTTAGCGAGCTGTGAGGACGTTCCCGCTCCCTACGAAATCAACACCGACACCACTCCGAGCGATGTGCTCCTCAGCGAGACCTTTTCCACCTCGTTGGGCGACTTCCAGACGGTTCAGTCGGTAGGAGACTACGCTTGGGTCAACAGCTACTCTTGCGCCCAAGTAACCGCCTACGTCAACTCGACGAACAACAACGCCGAATCGTGGCTCATCACTCCCGCCATCGATGCTGTGGGCGTTGATGCCGCCTACGTTTCCTTCGACTACATCCTGCGCTATGCCTTGGCATCCACGATGAAGGAGAACCATCAAGTGCTGGTTTCCACCAACTTCACCGGCATCGCCTCCGACGTGAACAATGCCACATGGACACCCCTCTCCTTCTCGCCTGTCTCGGGCAGTGACTGGAACACGTGGTATTCTTCTGGCCGTCTGGCCATCCCCGAGGAATATCTCAACACCTCCAACCTCCGCATCGCACTCCGCTACAAAGCGACATCCGAGAAAGCCGGAACCTGGGAAGTGAAGAACTTCATCGTCTCGAAGGGTACCGGCGACAGCGAAACGCCCGACGAACCGCTGGACGACGACACTTACATCAGTGAGACCTTTGCCACGTCGTTCGGTGTCTTCACGCCCTTCACTGTCAAAGGTACGCCTTGGGCCATCGACTACAGTGCTGCCACAGCCACCGGCTACGACAACTCGACCAAAGTCACCACGCCCAGCGACGCCTACCTTGTGAGCCCCGCCATCGACCTTTCCGGCACAGAGGCTGCCCACGTCTCCTGGCAGTACATCCTCCGCTACTTCACCAACAACGGACAGGCCAAACCCGGCGTGACCGACGAGGTTATCATCACCGACAACTACACCGGCGACCCCGCCACAACGAGCTGGACCGTCATTTCGCCGACCATGACCGAAGGCTCCGACTACACCACATGGTATGATGCCGATGTCAATGTGCCCGCTTCGATGCTCAAGGCCAACATCGTCGTGGCTCTCCACTACACCTGTGAAGAAAATTCGGCCACCTGGGAAGTCAGGAACTTCGTACTCAGCAAGGGCGAAGCTTCCGAAAGCGGACAGGGCGGACAAGGCGGAGGCGAGACGACGGACAAGGGAGCCACTGCCGACAATCCCCTCCTTGCCTCCGAAGCGCTGGCGCTCATCACGAGTGACCAGATTCCTTCCGGCAAGGTTTACATCAAGGGCAAAGTTGTCAGCATCGACGAACTCAGCACCTCCTACGGCAATGCCACCTACTACATCTCCGACGACGGAACGACAGCCAACCAGCTGATGGTTTATCGCGGCTACTACTTCAACGGCGACAAGTTCACCTCAAACGACCAGCTTGCCGTCGGCGACGAACTCCTCATCCTCGGCCAACTCGTCAACTACAAGGGCAACACGCCCGAGGTGACCCAAGGCAGCCAGATTGTGACCCGCAACGGCTCCTCTTCCGACGGCGGCTCGGGGGAAACTCCCGGCGACGACACGGGTGGCGACACGCCCGTAGTTCCTCCCACGGGCGACAACCTCGTAGGCAACGGCGACTTCGAGACATGGGCCGACGGCATTCCCACCAACTGGAAAACCTCAACGTCGGCAGGCAATGCCAACCTCTCGCAGAGCAGCGAAGCCCACGGCGGTTCCTGGTCGGTACTCGTGGAAGGCAATACGGGGGCCAACAAACGTCTCGGCTATCGGGAGACAACCCTCAAGGCCGGCACCTACTACGTGAAGTTCTACGCCAAAGCTGCGACCGAAACGGGAGGTTCCGTGCGTCCCGGCTATGTGCCTGTCAAGGATGACGGTTCCGTGGGTTCCTACATCTACGGCGATTACGTCAACGGTCTCACCACCGCAGAGTGGGTGGAGTGCAGCTACAGCTTCACACTCTCCGAAGCCACCAAGCTTTCGCTCGTCATCATGTGCTCCAAGAACCCCGGCGGCAACGTCCTCATCGACGACTACTCCCTCACCACCGGCGACGGCGGCTTGGCAGAATAAGTTCCCTTGGAACCTGAAACCGCTTCTGGTTCATGGTTCACGGTTCATGGTTAATGGTTGAATCTCTTGAAACCTGAAACCTGGAACTTGGAACTTGAAACCTGAAACCTGAAACTTGAAACCTGAAACTTGAAACTTGAAACCTGAACCCTGGAACTTGGAACTTGAAACCTGAAACTTGAAACTTGAAACCTGAAACCTGAAACTTGATATGCGCAAGCACTTCCATGTCTTTCTCTTGGCAGCACTCCTCGCGGGTGCTGCTTCGTGCTCCAAGACGGAGAATGAAATCCTACTGGGTGGAGGAGGCTCGTCCTCCGTCTTGCTGGGCGGAGGAGGCTCGTCCTCCGACAGCCTGACATCGCAGCCCTCAGGTTATGCCGCCCGGATGGAGGTTCCGGCCCTCAAGACGGGGAATCTCTTCATCCAGCATTCCACGGCAGTCTCCTCCTCCTCGAAAGACTCCGTCATGACCTATTGTCTCGAATTCGACCCCGACAAACTCCACTCCCGCTGGGTGGCCTTCAGGTTCGACGACCGAACCCGAGGCAAAGAAACGTCGCGCACCGATGCCTGGGCCGACGACCCGTCCTTGCCGGCGCGTTATCAGGTGGGTACATCCACCTTTACCGGCTATACCCGTGGACACCTTTGCGCTTCAGCCGACCGTCTCTACTCCCGCGATGCCAATGCCCAGACTTTCTACATGTCGAACATGTCGCCCCAACTCTACGATTTCAATTCCAACTACTGGACTTCCTACGAGAATTTGATTCAGAAGAAGGGACGCGACACCGGCTTCGCCGACACGCTCTACGTTGTGAAGGGCGGCACCATCGAGGACGGACAGACCCTCGGCACCGTTTCGCGCACATCCGGCAAGAATGTGGTCGTTCCCAAATACTATTTCATCGCCCTGCTCAAGTGCAAAAACAACACCTACGAGAGCATCGGATTTTGGGTCGAGCACAAAAACTACGGCTATGCCCAATACAGTGTTCCCTCTTCCGAAATGGCCAACCATGCCGTCACCATCGACCGCCTCGAATCACTCACCGGCATCGACTTCTTCCCCAACCTCCCCGATGCCGCCGAGAAAGTGGTCGAAGCATCCTACTCCCTCGCCACATGGGGACTTTAACAGGTCGAAGGTCAAAAGTCTAAAGTCTAAAGTCAAAAGTCAATGATGAAAATACAAGATTGGAATCCCGAAGAACGTCCCCGTGAGAAAATGATGTCGCGCGGTGCAGCAGCGCTCACCAACGCCGAGCTGCTGGCCATCCTGATTAATACCGGACAGCGAGGCAAGACCGCTGTGGATCTTGCCCACGAGGTGCTGCGCGAATGTCACTGGTCGCTGGTCGAACTGGGTCACATCCTGCTGCGCGGAGAAGGTCGCGAACGGCTCACCGGTCTGGGTGAAGCCAAAATCTGCGCCATTCAGGCAGCCCTCGAACTCGGACGGCGCCGTCAGCATCAGGAAGAGATGGACCGCGAACAGGCCACCGTCATCCAGAGCAGTGCCCAGCTCTTTGCCGTCTTCAACCAACAGCTCTCCGACCTCGACCACGAGGAACTTTGGGCGCTCTATATGAGCAAGAACGGCAAGATTCTCCGGAAAATGCGCATTACCGAGGGCGGTGTCGATTTTGCCGGAGCCGACATACGAAAGGTTATTCGACCTGCCATCGAATTCATGGCTTCCGTCATCGCCGTCTGTCACAACCATCCCCATTCGTCGGCCAAGCCCTCCCAGCCCGACCGCGACTTCACGACGCGACTCCGTACGGCGCTCTCCTTCTTCGACATCCGCCTCCTCGACCACATCATCATCTCCGAGGGAAAATATTTCTCCTTCTCCGAAAACGGATTGTTATAGGAACCACTTTCGGTTAAAGGTTAATGGTTAATTGTTTCAGGTTTCAGGTTTCAGGTTTCAGGTTTCAGGTTTCAGGTTTCAGGTTTCAGGTTTCATGGTTAGGGGTTGAACTTTGAACTTCTTGAACTTTGAACTTCTTGAACTTTGAACTTCTTGAAACTTTGAACTTCTTGAAACTTGAAACTTGAAACCTGAAACTTGAAACTTGAAACTTGAAACTTGAAACTTGAAACTTGAAACTTGAAACTTGA
>FLNY01003791.1_pt1 | contig 25733 bp, 15 predicted proteins | sample 1140381 | NCBI WGS metagenome assembly FLNY01 (sample SAMEA3878172, study PRJEB12797) | bioreactor metagenome | biome: Moose rumen | place: Sweden | collected 2011-10
TGCAGTTGCTGCCACACAAGTGGAAGTTGCAGCACAGCAAAGACTGACTGCGCACTACATATGATAATAATGTGACAGCGGCAGTGGTACTACCATTGCCGCTGTCACTTTTGGTGGGGGTGTACTTCTTCGAGTGCTTACGTAGGAGTGTGAATTTGTAAAAAAAGCGAAAAGCCCCGCAACCGACTTCCTCATCGATTGCGGGGCTCTGAACTTTGAACTTTGAACCTGGAACTTTGAACTTTGAACCTGGAACCTGGAACCTGAAACTTGAAACCGTCGCGCAGCGACATCACTTGCTCCAGTCGTCGTCCCAAACGCTGCTGCCGCCGCGGCCGCCCACTTGGCCTTTGACGAGAATATCGTCCTCGTCCAGCTCAGTGCCAACGCCTGAGGGCAGGCTCTCGGCTATAAGCGTTGCAGGTGCAATCTGCATCACATCTATCTCTGGTGTCTTATATATCTTTTTCATTGTCTTATACATTAATATTATATTGTTGTTTTTCTTTCACACGAATGACCATTAATTATGTTCCATTAATAACCATAAATATTCATGATAAATTCGTGGGCCTATTCATGGCCATTCGTGTGAAAAAACTCTGATTTACTTGACGAGAACCTTCTTGCCGTTGACAATATTCACGCCCTTCTGCAACTTCTGCAGGCGCTGGCCGGCCAGGTTGTAGACATTCGTCAGTTGTAATTCGTCACTCGTCATTTCGACGATGCCGTCGGCACCGCCAAAGTCGAAGGCGATATAGTTCTTCGTGTTGCCGCCGGTAGCCTCTTTCACGAGGTAAGCCTTGCCTGCGGGAACCTTGGCGCCGCTCTTCACTCTGTAGAAACCTACTATGCCAGCCTCGTCACCTTCCTTGCCTACACCGAGAGCGTAGATTGTGGAGCCGTTGCCTGTGACGGTGCCGTCAGAAGCCAGAAGTAGGTTGCCAGTCACGGCCTGTGCGCTTTCGAGTTTTGTAAGCGTGTAAGTGCCGGCGGCAGTGGTCTTAACAACGATGGGAGTGCCCTCAGGCACTTCCGTAACCTCCTCCATGTGCATCGAGCTCTCGTTGATAGCTGTCACGATATAAGCCGTAATGTTTTCGGGGAAACTGACAGCAGCGGGAGCCACGAAGGTGGTGTAAAGGGCAGAACCGACGGTGACGGTGATGGGGGCTTCATTTGTGGCAATGATATTACCAAGGGCAACGTTACCCTTGCTCTTGTTTGTATAAATCCACTTGATGTAACGCACGTCTGTTGAGATATTAGTGAACATCTCTGTCTGTACCTCAGAAGGCAATTCTGTGTAAGTGGCAAGGTCTGTGTAAGAAGTACCGTCAGCAGAAGTCTGAACGGTAAAAGTGCCTCCAGAGAAATCATTGCCCTTAATATCAAAGTATAGAGCCTTGGGGGCTTCATTCATCTTAAGTATAAGCCAATCTCCAGTACCGTCGAATTTTATGGCAGGGCTTCCAGAAGTGTAACTGCTAAGGCCGTTACCCGTTAGGCCTGTTACTTCCGTAATCATAGCACCTGTACTATCATAACTGAACGGCAGCGTTGCATAGTCGGCAACAAAGCCAGCCTGCGTGATGGTAATGAGGTCAGAATAGACGTCGTTGGCATCATCGTCAAGAGCATAAACTTTTAAATAAGCAGTGCGAGCCTCTGTATTTGTATTGGCAGAAACAGTATAGTTCAAATTATTGTCGGCGTCTATCTCGGCCTCTACCCATTCGTAAGAAGCAGCAGTAGTTCCATCGGCAGCAACAAATTTAACCTCAGCCATGACTTCGGTAATGTTGTTATAAGTGACAGTTATGACGCCTTCACTGCCAGAAGCCGAAGCGTTAATAGCTGTTTGGCCTACAACAATTGAAGCCTCCTGGACCTCTACAATGTCATCTTCGCTTCGTGGCAAGATTTCCTTCTTCTCTTTGTACTGCTGATAAACGCCCGTTACGTTATACTTTTTGCCTGCTTCAAGAGTTTCGAAAGCATACAGTGAGGTATACACCTGCATGCTTGTTGTGCCATCTGAGAGGTAGTAGTTAGTACCCTCAACGCTACATGTGAGGCCTGTGTAGCTTACAAGGGCGCCAGTGTTCACGCCAGCCAAGTTTGCCAAAGGAATATCAGCAGTGCTTACTGTGCCGCCAGTCGTTATTGTTAAGTCGGATGCATCAAGATCAGTTATCTCTGCGAAACCATTATATAATACAAGGTTGCATGTTATTGCTGTTCCTGCGAGAATATCATCAACAGCGTATGTGCTACTCTGATCTGTGTTGCTAAAAATCACGAAACCATGGCCTTCGTTATCTGTAACAAACACATTCTTGCCATTGGTAGAAACTCCTGATACTACCCAGTTCCCAAAGGTTACATTAACAGGGGTAGAAGTCGTTGTTGCAGCAGCAAATAAAGCAGGGATAGTAGTATAGATAACGGGGGCGGCGGCCTGAGTAACAGTCACGGTCTTTGTGACGTCACCGTAGGTCAGCGTAACTGTAGCAGTGCGCGCTTTGCCAGTGTTTGCCTCGCAAGTGAAAGAGACAGCCGTGCTACTAATCTCGCCAATGGTGAGCCAGCTCTCAGAACTTGAAGCTGTCAAGTTTGTACCTTCAACAGGATTCGTCAGCGTGTAAGCTATAGAGCCGTTGGTTGCGTCGTAGGCGATGGTGACATTGTCGGCAGAGATAACAGGCGCATCGGGAGTGCTTGCATCTACTCGCTTGTAGAAAGTAAAGGTCTGGCTCTTGATGTTATTATTAATGGAAGTATAGCAGCGCCAATCTGAGGAGTTATAAACACCAACATAACGTGAAGTTCCATTATTCTTCAGATAACCCTGATCAATAGAGAACGCCTTATTGTCGTTAGTTCCGACACGTACACCATTATTAGTATCCGTGCAATACAGCCAAGAAGCTGTTGTTCCATTGGGATAGAACGTATAGCCGTCGGTAGCATTGCCGCTAATGGTCCACTTGATGTTGTCAGCAACAGCTCTGGTAATCTTGCCATCTGCTACCGTCACAGCCACTGCCGTAGGAGCACTGCTAATTCCATTATTTGAAAGTGCATAGTTGTTGCCATTGTTTCCAACAATAACAAAAACATCGCTTGAAGTTAGGTCTGTGAGGCTTGTCTCAACCCATTTGTCAGTTGATGGTGTACTATCAGTGACTGTCAGCTCATACGTAGCACTTGATGCCTGATACTTGTCTGTTATTCCAGCATAGCTTGCTGTGAATGTGACTGTTCCAGCAGCTACAAGGATGACAGCACCTGTTGAAGCATCAATGGTTGCCACATCCTCGTCGCTGGAGGACCAAGTCACAGTTGCGCCACTTATAGCAGAATCATCTGCGGAAACTGTTGCGTTAAGAGATCCTGCAGCTGTACCAGCGTAGACATCGGTGTTGGTTATACCTGTAGCGTCGATAGTGGTTGTGGTGGCAACGGCTGAGGAAGAAATTTCCTTATACAATTGGATAGTTCCATCTGTGCTATAGCATGCGAAACGAGGATTGGTAGTATTGTATTTTAAATAACGAGTTTCATTATCATTCTTAAATGAAACTGTGGCATTGCCTTCATCAAAGCTAATAGAGAAAGGCTTTCCCGTATCAGCGATGTTTAAAGAATTGCCAGAAGTCCAAGTAAGTGATTTACCAGAAGCGAGACTTGTACCAAAGGTCCATCCGTTTGTTTTGCTTCCTCCAAGGGTTAAAATGTTAACCTCCTCATTAGTTATGGTTATTGCGTTATTTGAGATTGTGACAGCAACTGATAATCCGTATTTTGTGGAAGTTGTGCTAATGCCACCAAGAGCTGCATTTGAGCTTTCATATACAATAATGTACCGAGCTCCATACTCTAAATCATTTGTAGATGTAATTTTTTGGAACGTTTCTCCCCACGCCTGCCCGGCAAACGCAGTAATAAACAAGGCCACAAGTGTGCACAGTTGTAGCCTCAATGAATTGAGTAGTTTTTGTTTCATAAAAGTAAGATTATTTAGTTATATATGTAATTGCGGGTGCAAAGGTAGTAAAAAGATTGGGGATTAGGGGGTAGGGAAGGGGGATTTTTTTGCTGGGGACATGAATTTAACATCGGAAGGCACGGATAAGACGAAAAAACGATTAATTCTCTACCACGTATCACACGTATCGCAAGAATAAACTCACACAGATTTCGCTGATAACACAGATGTTTTTCTTTCTTGGACACGAATTATCATTATTATCCATAATTTGTCATTAATAGATTGGGCTCACACGGATCTCATTCCTTCTTTCTTGTACACGCGCTCGACCTTGGTCGCTCATACCCGCAGGGTCTTGAGAATTACATGAATAATTAATGAACTATTAATGATGATTATATGTTCTAACACGAATTATCATTATTGCCCTTAATTTCTCATTATTTTTAATCCGTGTAATCTGTGATATCTGTGTGAGAATAAAACTGCAATCCGTAGTTGAAAACTATTTCCGTGGTTTCTGCGGTTTCCGTGTGAGAATAAAAACCGTAGAGTGGAATTCGTTGCGTTGAAGAAAACGCCAGAGGATTGTGATGGAGTTATTTGTCGCCGTAATGCGAACGCAGCGAGACCACAGTCACTATGACCTCAACGTCGTGAATCTCATAAATCATGCGATAGTGCTTGTTGATGCGCCGCGACCATGTCTCGGGGAACGCAAAATGCCTCAAGTGTTCGACCTGTCCGGTGCCGGTGCGCGGGTGCTCCTGCAACTCTATAAGCAGGTTGGCTATCTTCTTCATTATGGCTTTGTCGCCGCTCTTCTTGATTATGGCGAGCTCGGCCTTTGCGGCCTCAGCAATAAGAACTACGTATGCCATAGGCGCTAAAGAGACTCCAACATTTCCATGACATCCGCCTGTGTCTCTAAGCGTGTAAACGAGGCGTTGGGATTCTGAGCGGCTGTTATGTCTTGCTCTACGGCTGCCACATTGCGGGCATCGGCAAAGAAGTCGTCGCCCGAGGGACTGTAGGCGTATGGGTCTACGCGGTAGGATGGCTCTCGCAACTTGTTGGCAAGCCACTCACGGTCGCTCTGCGAGAGGGCGAGGCCCTGCAGGTAGCTCCAAAGGTTATTCAAAGCAAATGATGTCATAACAACAGGTCGGTTTATTGTTCTTTCTGTGGCAAAGGTAATAAAAGATTGGGGATTAGGGGGTAGGGAAGGGGGATTTTTTTGCTGGGGACATGAATTTAACATCGGAAGGGGTGGAAAAGACGAAAAACGGATTAATTCTCTACCACGTATCACACGAATCGCAAGAATAAACTCACACAGATTTCGCTGATAACACAGATGTTTTTCTTTCTTGTACACGCGCTCGACCTTGGTCGCTCATACCCGCAGGGTCTTGAGAATTACATGAATAATTAATGAACTATTAATGGTGATTATATGTTCTAACACGAATTATCATTATTATCCATAATTTCTCATTATTTTTAATCCGTGTAATCTGTGATATCTGTGTGAGAATAAAACTGCAATCCGTAGTTGAATCAATATTTCCGTGGTTTCTGCGGTTTCCGTGTGAGAATAGAACCGCACGAAAGCAAAAAAGCGGCCAGTCGAACGTGGGTGTTCGACCGGCCGCATTGTCTTTATTCGCTGCTTGCAGCAGTTCTCATAGGCGCTCAGCGCCTCTCGCTGTGGCAGGGACGCAGCTCTCGCTGTCAGTTCTTGCCGAGTATGATGTTGACGAGGGCCGTGACGTCGGCAATGGTGACATCGCCGTCGCCGTTGACATCAGCTGCCTCGTGGTCATAGACGTTCTCGGTGTCCTTGCCCAGGATGATGTTGACGAGGGCCGTGACGTCGGCAATGGTGACATCGCCGTCGCGGTTGACATCGCCGGGGAGGGAGGGGGTGGATTCTTCAACTTTCTCGTAGAGGTAGACGGGAGACTGTGAAGCTGTGGCGTAGCAATTAAACAAGGGGCTGCCATTGTTCAAATTGTACTGCATTACGTTGCGATTTGAGCTCCCTTCGGCCACGACAGATGCCTCTCCGTCCTCGCCTATAGTGATGGTCCAAATGCCGTTGTCATTATTCTCTGTCTGGGTCTTCAGATGGTTCTTATCATTGCCAGCTGCGTAGAGATAACCTGTGCTTTCTGCGCTCTCGTCGTAGATAGTATAGCCTTCCGTATCATCACCGGCGATTACGAACTCGTGAACTCCAGCATTGGAGGCTACGGTGGCTATGCCGTCGGCGATGGTGATGCTTGCGGCTCCTCGGTTGTTCGTCTTCTGCTCTGCCATGGCGTAGGCGGCGCCGTCTTCAGCGCTGCTGGCGATGATGTATGTCTTGCCAGAGGTGATGCTGGTGGCGAGAGCGAAGGTGGTGTAGGTGGGCTCAACGTGCTCGGTGACTGTCGCAGAGATGGTGACAGCGAAGGCGGGCATGGTGAATGTATAGACGCCAGGAGCTGCAACACTCTCAGTGAGAGTTACCGTCTGTCCTTCCTCGGCGCCCGCGGCTGTTATGCTTTCGAGGTCAAAGCCTTCAGCCGGCGTTACGGCAATAGTGACTTCAGTGCCTTCGGTTACCTCTGCATTGTCGCCATTAGTCAAAACCTCTTCGCCATAGTTGGCTGTGATGTTGACATTCTCAGGGTTATCAATGGTGAGAGCGTAATCGTTAAGCACAATGTCGGCATACTGTGCGATTGTGATGGGGCCTACACCGACGTTTGAACCTTTGGTGAACACGAGACGAACGTAGCGTGAAGATTCTGCGAAAGCGGTGTTGGTGGAGAGATTTAGGATATCATACTGAGCACCGCTGATGGTCAGTGCCTGAACATCGGTGAATGTCTCGCCGTCAGCAGACTCTTGAACCGTGATAGTTGAGGTGTTGCTTCCTCCAGCCATCTTAACACCTATGGTTACGATGCCGGGTCGTTCGTTGGTCTTGACTTGGATATAGTCGCCTGTACCATCTAATTTCACAAGATAAGGAGCGTTGGATTCAGCATAATCGGTTCCGAGTCCATTGGCGGTAACACCTTTTAATGCAAGAAGACCTGCACTTGCACCGCCTTCCCATTCAAAGGGCAGCTCGGCATAGTCGATGACAGGCGTCTCCACTCCCAGCTGCTTGAAGGTGACGAGGTCGGAGTAGTATTTCACGCCATCGACTTCGACGTAGAGCTTTACGTAGGCGTAGCGAGGCTCGGAGCTGGTGTTGTTGGCACGGAAATAGTATTGCAGGTAGAGGCCTGACTCTGAGTTGTAGAGGACGTCGAACCACTCGGAGTAGGGGTTGCCCTCCAGAGGATTGCCCTCGGCATCGCAATAGACGGTGTGGATGTCGGCCACGTCACCATCGTAGTTGCTTACGCTGAAATTGATTGAGCCGCACCATGTGGTGGTCTGCAATTCTGCCTCAACCTCGATAGATGTGACACCCAGAGTGAAGGAGGGAATGGTGACGGATGTTACTTGGAGTTCTGTGGGGTTGGCAATCTGTACTGCGTTGTAGCATCCGATGTTGCCTGTGAGGGTGAGGAGGTCGTGCTCTTTGAATAAGCCTGAGGGCGAGGAGTTGAAGCGAACGACGATGGTGCTCTCGCCCTGTGCTACGGTTACGTTATAATTGCTGATTTCCTGTACGGTCGCATCCACTATCTTTACGAGCCAGCCTTGCTTGTCGCTTGCCAGCACTTGGGCTATAGTCATCAATTCTGGTTCAACAGTGTTATCAGAGGAGATCTTATTGTATGTGGGGCTTGTGATTTCCAGCAGGCCATTGTATGTTGAGAGAGTGCCGCTGACGGTTATCTCGTCGCCTACGGCGAGGTCTGTGAAGTTTGCGTTGGCATAGACGAGGATGGCAGCAGTGGCATCCTGAATGTAGGCGTTCCTTCCGCTTACGCTTGTTACCACACCCTTTGTGAAGACGTCGCCTGTGGCTTGTGCGCGAACGTCAGCGATAGAGCTGGGCTGGGAGATGGTGTAGGTGGCGGTGGCTACGGAGCTGTTGTCAAAGCCTTCCTTGGCGGCGATGGCTTTAATTGTGGTCGTCTGGCTGACGGCGATGGGAGCGGTGTATTGTGTGCTCGCAGTCGTGGGGTCTGAGCCATCGATGGTGTAATAGATAGTTGCTCCTTCGGTTGTTGTGCTGAGAACCACATTCTGAGCTTCAGAATAGGTTCCTGCAGCGGGGGAGAAGGTGGGGGCGGCGCAGGAGGGGGTGGCGCTTTCGTCGTAGGTGATTACAATCTGCTTACAATACAATGCGCCCGTAGCTTTTGTAGGCTTTTGTATCGTAACAATAATCGAACCTTGTGATGCGCCCTCAAATGTGTAATTTGTAGCGGTGTCTGTGATTGATTGAGCGGCTCCACCAAACACGTCTGAACCAACTGTGACGGAAACTGAAGAGTTGCTAACGATCTTTGCCGTTGATGCATTCACGACAACTTTCTTGATTGTTCCACTTATATCAGATGTGGTCAATGATATGTATTGAACGGCTGAAGAATTGGTCCCGTAATGGATGCCTTTTGTTCCATCATAAGTTGATTCAGAGGCATCGGATGTAATGGTCCATTGGGTTCCATCATTAGCAGTGCCGGAGCCTCCACATGTCGCTGAAAATGTCAAAGTGCTTGTCTTTTCTTCAGCCCATGCTCCGCTCACATTTCCAATGAGTATCGTACAAACGAGCATAAGCACATTGAGCCAGTGGCTCTTGTGTAAAGTTGAAAACATAAGATAGGTTGTTTTTAGTGATATATGTATTGCGTCTGCAAAGGTATGAAATAATGATGAATGATGAATGAATAAAGGGGATTTTTTCAAAATATTTCATTTTATGATGCGTCTGCCACCGCGGAGAATGTCGGAATGAAGGAGGGTGAAACGACTTTCGTTGTTCTTCGGCCAGCGTCTTTTCTTGATGACGAAACGGCGTCCGTTCTCAAGGTTGAGGGTCACGCGGCGGAAGGTGGGCTCGGCGAGCTGGTAGGACGGCGTGCCCGGGCATACGGGGTAGAAGCCGAGGGCGGAGAAGATGTACCATGCCGACATCTGGCCTGCGTCGTCGTTGCCGGAGAGGCCGCCGGGGGTGTCGGCATATTCGGTGTCGAGGATGTGGCGCACCCACTGGCGGGTCTTGTCGGGGCGGCCGACATAGTTATAGAGATAGGCTATCTGGTGGCAAGGCTCGTTGCCGTGCCAGTAGAGGCGCTGCATGAACATGGAGTCGAGCTTCTGCTCGAAGCGGCGAGGCCCGCCCATGGCCTGGATGAGGGCTGGGACGTCGTGGGGCACGAACCATGTGTAGTGGCAGGTGGCGCCTTCGGTGATATATTGCTGGCGGTGGGTGAGGTCGGTGTTGTTCTCCCACGAGCCGTCGGCATGGCGACCGTCTGCCCATCCTGTGGCGGGGTTGATGACGTTGCGCCAGTTCTGTGAGCGCTCGAGGAGGGCGCGATAGTCGGCTTGGGTGCCGAAGTGGCGGGCGAGCTGCGCCACGCAGAAGTCGTCGTAGGCATATTCGAGCGTGCGGGAGGTCTGCTCGTGGGTGTGGAAGGCGTCGGCCACGGGGTCTTCGAGGGGTATGAAGCCGTAGTGGAGGTACGACTGGAGTGCGCGTCGGCCCATGCCGTCAGTGTATTGCTCGGTGGTGGGCGCGTCGAAAGCATTCTGCCGCATGAAGCGGTAGGCGGTGGCGTAGTCGGGGCCTTGGATGCCTTTGACGTAGGCGTCGGCGATGATGGAGCTGCAGTGGTCGCCTATCATGGCGGCGGTGTAGCTGTTCCAGCAGGGGAAGATGGGGAGCCAGCCGCCTTCCTCGGCCATGGTCACGAGCGACTGCACCATCTGCGCGGAGAGCGATGGGGCGATGATAGCGAGCAGGGGGTGCAGGGTGCGGAAGGTGTCCCAGGCGGAGAAGTCGGTGAAGAAAGGCTGGGGGTTGGAGGAGGGCCGCGATGGAGTAGCGGCAGAAGCGGCGAAGGGGGGCCGTCGGCCGTCGGCATCGCTGAACTCGCGTGGGAGGAAGGAGGCTCGGTAGAGGGCTCCGTAGAACTGAGCGATGCGGGCGGAGTCGGGGTCGTCGATGTCGATGGTGTGGAAGCGTGCTATCCAGCGGTCGGCAAGCTCGGCTTGCATCTGCTCGAAGGTTTTGCCTGCGGCTTCGGCAGCGAGGTTGCGTTCGCAGCCCGTGCGGTCGGTGAAGGATGAGGCGAGGGTGAAGAGCAGAGGGCGCTGTCTCTTCACTCGGAAGGTGAGGAAGACGCCGACGGGCTTGGCGAGCGTGGGGTGGTGGGTGGCTGTGAGGTCTGAAGGTGAGGGCTGCTGGCGTATCTCGGTTTGGCGGGGAAGGGGGAGGGCGTCTTCGAAGGTGCCGAAGGCGACCGGGCTTTCGGAATAGCGCAGCAGGAAATGCCCGCTGAAGCCGGCGGACTCGCCCCATCCTTGATAGATGCGGTGGACGGGGTTGTAGCCGTAGACCGTACGGGTGAGGGTGTCGATGCGGATGTAGCCTTGGCCCTCGTCGCTGTTGGGGTTGATGATGATGTGGACGAGGGTGTCGGCATCGGATGTGACGCGCAGGAGTGCGGTGTGTGAGGTCGCCGTCAGTTCGGCGAAGAGGTGCTCGTGGGGCAGGCTGACGCCGTAGTAGTGGGGATGGGAGGTCTCTTGCGCGTGAGAGAAATAGGTGGCGCGTGCGGCCGGCGCTGTGCGCAGGCGTCCGCTGATGGCGGCTACGGTGAAGGATCCGTAGTCCTGGGTGCAGCCACCTACTATCCAATGTGAGTTGCGAAATCCCTGGAAGAGCGAGTCGGTGTAGTAGTATGGTGCGATGCACTTCTGCTCGGTGTCGCGCGTCTGTGGTGTCCAGGCGTTCTGGCCGTGTGGTGCGAGCACGGCGGGCAGCGTCTGCCCATGCTCTTCCGAGCCTTTGCCGAAGAGGCCTGCCGTGGCGGTAGTGGCCGGCGCCGTGCCCACCATGGTGTTGAGCTGGCAGAGCTGGCGCAGGTGGCGCTGGCGATGGCGGCCGGCAGCGGAAGTCGTAGCGGCTTGAGCGGCTACGGACAGCAGCAGGAGCAGAAGGATGAAGGATTTGCGCAAGGGGTAAATAATCAAGAATTAGAGAATTAAAGAATTATCCGCAGCAATGAATTGATGAGATTTTATGTGTTGACGTAGTGGCCTCAGCGGAGAATGATCTGTTGAAAGGTGCTTTCACAAAACCATAAGTACTATAAAACGCTGCAAATTTAGCATAAAATATGTAAACGCCGTATGTTTTTTCTTTTTTTTTTGATTTATCGCCCGAAACCCTTAAGCCTTTTCCCGAATTAGCTTAAGCCTTTTCCCAAATTAGCTTAAGCCTTTCGCCCGAAACCCTTAAGCCTTTTTGCAGAAATCCCTAATCCCTAATCCCTAATCCTACATCGCCGAAACGAAAAAAGCCCTGCAGCACGTAGCTGCAGAGCCTTCTCATTTTTCACTTGAAATTATTCTTTTTTAGTCTTTCTCAGTCCTCAATCAGGCAGCGGCCCGTCATGTCCTTCGGCTGGGGCAGGCCCATGATGTGAAGGATGGAGGGGGCCACGTCGGCCAGTATGCCGTCGCTGACCTTGGCGCTCTTGTTCTCCGTCACGTAGATGAAGGGCACGGGGTTGAGCGAGTGGGCCGTGTTGGGCGTGCCGTCGGGGTTGATGGCGTTGTCGGCATTGCCGTGGTCGGCAATGATGATGACTTCGTAGTCGCCCATGGCCTTGGCCGTTTCAACGACCTCGTTGACGCACTGGTCAACGGCCACGACGGCTTTCTCGATGGCCTCGTAGACGCCGGTGTGACCTACCATGTCGCCGTTGGCGAAGTTGACGACGATGAAGTCGTACTTGTCCTCGCGGATGGCAGCTACGAGCTTGTCCTTGACCTCGAAGGCGCTCATCTCGGGCTTCAGGTCGTAGGTGGCTACCTTCGGCGAGGCCACGAGGATGCGGTCCTCGCCCTCGTAGGGAGCCTCGCGGCCGCCGTTGAAGAAGAAGGTGACGTGGGCGTACTTCTCGGTCTCGGCCGTGTGGAGCTGGCGCAGTCCCTGACGCGAGATGTACTCGCCGAGGGTGTCGTCGACGTTCTCCTTGGGGAAGAGGATGTGCACGCCCTTGAACGAGGCGTCGTAAGGCGTCATGCAATAGTACTGCAGGCCGGGGATGGTCATCATGCCCTGCTCTGGCATGTCCTGCTGGGTGAGCACGATGGTGAGCTCCTTGGCGCGGTCGTTGCGGTAGTTGAAGAAGATGATGACGTCGCCCTCCTTGATGGTGCCGTCGATATTGGCGTTGTTGATGGGCTTGACGAACTCGTCGGTGACGCCGTCGGCGTAGCTGAGCTGCATGGCCTCGACCATGTCCTTGGCCTGGTAGCCCTGACCGCCGACGAGCAGGTCGTAGGCTATCTTGACGCGCTCCCAACGCTTGTCGCGGTCCATGGCGTAGAAGCGGCCTATGATGCTGGCGATGTGGGCGCCTGTCTCGTCGCACTTGGATTGCAGCTGCTCGATGAAGGTGACGCCGGAGTGGGGGTCGGTGTCGCGGCCGTCCATGAAGCAGTGGACGTAGGTCTCGCGGACCTTGTACTGTTGCGATATCTCGCAGAGCTTGAAGAGGTGCTCGAGCGAGCTGTGGACACCGCCGTTGGAGGTGAGCCCCATGAAGTGCACGGCTTTGCCCTCGCGCACGGCATAACCGAAGGCGCTCTGAATCTCAGGGTTGTCGAGGATAGAGTTGTCGCGGCAGGCGCGGTTGATCTTCACAAGGTCCTGATAGACGATGCGACCGCCGCCGATATTGAGATGACCCACCTCGGAGTTGCCCATCTGTCCGTCGGGCAGGCCTACGTTCTCGCCCGAAGCCAGGAGCTGGCTGTGGGGATAGTTAGCGTTGAGATAGTCCATGTAGGGCGTGGGCGTCTGATAGATGACGTCGCCCTTGCCTTTGTTGCCGATGCCCCATCCGTCGAGGATCATCAAGAGTGCTTTCTTTGCCATTATTGTGGCGGGCTTTACCCGCAGTTTAAAGTTTAAAGTTTAAAGTTTAAAGTTTAAAGTTTAATGTGTTTTGCGGCTGCAAAGGTAAGAAAAGATTGGGGATTAGGGATTCTTCAGACTCATTTTTTTTCGTAGAAGCGACAAAGTCGAGCGAGAGAATAAGAAATTTTTCACATAAAGATGGAAAATGATGGCGCTGAGGGGCTTTATTGTCGGAGCAGGAAGGCCTTGAAGTCAGTGAAATCTTTTGAAAGGGCTACGCTCTGCTTCTGCCCGCGCATGAAGGCTTGCAGACGCTCGGGTGTGGCAATGTCTGTGCCGAGTATGGCATCGACGGTCTGCTTGAACTTGGCGGGGTGAGCCGTCTCGAGGAAGATGCCCGTCTCGCCCGGCTGCAGCTGCTCGCGCAGGGCACGGTAGCCGCAGGCTCCGTGGGGGTCGAGGACGTAGCCGGTGCGGCCGTAGCACTCGCGCATGGTATCGGCTATCTGCTCGTTGGTGAAGGTGGCACCGGAGAGGAAAGAGGGCTCACCCTCAACATTTTCCGTCCTTAGCATAGGAGTCCTGCTTCGGTCGCCCAGGACGGCTTGACATCCAGTCAACCCGTTATTCCCTTCGCAGCCCGCCAGGGAGGGGAGTGGCTGCGCGATGTGGCGCTTGCGAAGTATTTCCTGAACGTCCTCACGACCGTAGAGGTCGAGGATGCGGGCGAAGTTTGAGGGGTCGCCGACATCCATGGCATTGGCGATGGTCTGCTGCGAGGGGCGGGGGGTGTAGATGCCCGTCTGCAGATAGTCGTAGACGACGCGGTTGGCGTTGTTGGCTGCAATGAAGCGCTTCACGGGCAGGCCCATGACATGGCCGAAGAGAGCGGAGCACAGGTTGCCGAAGTTGCCGGAAGGTACGCAAACAGCCAGGTTCAACGCCGAATGAGCGTTGAGCCTGGCTGCCTGTGCGAATGCCCAGAAATAGTAGAACGCCTGCGGAAGGAAGCGGGCCACGTTGATGCTGTTGGCAGAGGTAAGCCGCATGTGGGCGTTCAGCTCCTTGTCCATGAAAGCTGACTTGACGAGGCGCTGGCAGTCGTCGAAGACACCATCGACCTCTATGGCGGTGATGTTCCGGCCGAGCGTGGTGAACTGACATTCCTGAATGGCTGACACCTTGCCCTTGGGATAAAGGACATAGACGTGGATGCCTTCAACTCCGAGGAACCCGTTGGCCACGGCAGAGCCTGTGTCGCCCGAGGTGGCTACGAGGACGTTGACCGAAGGCCCTCCTTCCTGCCCCTCACTACAAGAGATGGACTTGGGTGAGGGCCCGAAATATTGCAGCAAGCGAGCCATGAACCTGGCACCCACATCTTTGAAGGCGAGAGTGGGGCCATGGAAGAGCTCGAGGGCAAAGATATTCTCGTCGACGCGCACGAGGGGCGTGTCGAACTGAAGCGTCTCGTTGACGATGCGTCGGAGGTCGTCGGCGGGGATGTCATCCCCGAAGAAGGCATCGGCGACGCGATAGGCGACTTCCTGAAACGAGAGGCAGGCCATCTCGGTGAAGAACGAGGGCGGCAACTGCTTGATCTTCTCGGGCATATAAAGGCCGCGGTCCTCTGCGAGGCCACGGACGACGGCTTCGCGGAGTGTGGCGCGTGCCGCTTTGTGGTTTGTAGAGTAGTATAGCATGTCGTTACTTCAAGAAGAGTTTTATGAACTCGTCGCCTTGGAGCTCGCCAAATGTGCCTTGGCGGCAGGCATCTTCGTCGAAGGTCTGCACGCTGTCGGGCTCGACGTCGGGGCGGTAGATGCAGAAGGGTATGGGCTCGGCGGTGTGGGTGCGATGCTCGCAGGGCGTAGGGTGGTCGGGGAGGAGGGCAATGGCTAAAGGCTCACTGGTGAGACTTTCAAGAATGGGGGCTATGAGCCGATGGTCAAGATCCTCGATGGTGCGGAGCTTCAAGGGCACGGAGCCGTCGTGACCCGCCTCGTCGGAGGCTTCGACATGCAGGTAGACGAAGTCATAACCCCGACGAAAACATTCGATGGCGGCTGCTGCCTTGCCCTCGTAATTAGTGTCTGACAGTCCTGTGGCACCTTCTACATTGATGACGTCGAGGCCGGCATAGCGACCGATACCACGGATAAGATCGACGGCAGTGATGACAGCGCCGCGCCGCACTTGAGGGAAACGCTGGCTGAGGAGCTGCATCTTTGGGCGATAGCCTCCCCCCCAAGGCCAAATGCTTGAAGCCATATCCTTGCCCTCACGCGCGCGTACCTTATTTATATTATGTAGCGGCAGGAGCTCCTGAGAGCGTATGACAAGGTCGCGGAGCAGCGAAGCAGTCTCCTCGGCCTCGGAGATTTCTGCTTCTATCTGATGATGGCGCCAGGGCTGAAGGGGTATGTCGTGGGGAGGCGTGCAGCGCAGGTGCTTGTTGCCTCCGCGAATGACGAGGAGGTGGCGGTACTGCACGCCTGTGTAGAAGCGGATGCGGCCGCCGTACTTAGGGTCGGACGCAAGCTGTTCGTTGAGATAGTCAATCAGGGAAGCTGCTTCCTCGGTGTCGAGACGTCCGCAGGAGTGGTTCTTGAGCACATCGGCTTCGATGCACACGAAGTTGCAGCGCAGGGCGAGATCATCGGGCTGCAGTTCTACGCCTATGGCCGCTGCTTCGAGCGGTCCTCGGCCCTCGTAGACGAGGTGCTGGTCGTAGCCCAGGATGCTGCTGTTGGCAACCTCAGAACCGGGGTGGAAACCGTCGGGAACGGTACGGAGCATGCCCGAGCGACCATGGCTGGCAAGCCAGTCCATGGCGGGCGTGTCGGCGTATTGCAGAAGGGTCTTGCCTCCGAGGGCAGGCACGTGCCAGTCGGCCATGCCGTCGCCAAGAATAATAAGATGGGGGACCCTCCCCCCGCTCTCCATGTTAGGGAGGGAACTGTTGCTATTGTGAATTGTATTCTTTGCCATTTCTTTTCAACTACTCTTTTTGAAAGGTAACCACTCTTCTCCCCCCTACAAGGGGGAGTGAGGAGGGACCTAAATATTAGCGATGCTCATGATGTCGGCGAAGACACCGGCAGCGGTGACGCTGGCGCCGGCGCCGTAACCCTGGATGAGCATGGGATATTCGCGGTAGCGCTCAGTGGTGAGCATGACGATGTTGTTTGAACCTTCAAGGCCGTAGAAGGGATGTCCTTCAGGGATTTCGGCGAGGGCTACACGGGCATGCCCGTCTTCGTATTTGGCCACGAATCGCCAGCGCTTGCCGTCGGCTTCGAGACGGTTGCGCCGCTGCTCAAAATCGGCATCGAGAGCGGGTAGTTGCAGCCAGAAGCTCTCGACATCGCCGCGGAAGAGTTCGTCGGGAATGAACAGTTCGGCCTCTACATCTGACTGTTCGATGCGGTAGCCTGCTTCGCGCGCCAATATGACGAGCTTGCGTATTACGTCTGTGCCGCTGAGGTCGATGCGCGGGTCTGGCTCTGAGTAGCCTTCGTCCTTGGCCATACGTACGGTCTGGCTGAATGGCACGTCTGCGCTTATCTTGTTGAAGATGAAGTTAAGTGTGCCGCTGAGTACGGCTTCGATGCGCAGGATCTTGTCGCCGGAGTGAATGAGGTCGTTGATGGTGCGGATGATCGGCAGGCCAGCGCCCACGTTAGTCTCGAAGAGGAATTTTACGCCTCGCCGCTGCGCTATGGCCTTTAGTTCATGGTAGTTCTCGTAGTCGCTGCTGGCGGCAATCTTGTTGGCTGCAACGATGTTGACATTATGCTCGAGGAAGTCGCGATAGAGCGCCGCCACTTCGGGCGATGCCGTGCAGTCTACGAATACGGAGTTGAAGATATTCATGCCTATGACCTCGTCGTGCAGGCGTCGAATGTTGCTCTCCGGTGCCGTAGACAGCAGCTCGCGATAGTGCGTGAGGTCGAGCCCTTCGCGTGAGAAAATGGCGCGTCGGCTGCTGGCGAGTCCTACGACGTTGAGCTTGAGCCCTTGCTCGCGCATGAGTTTTTCCTGCTGCGAGGCTATCTGTTCAATTAGTTGTCGGCCCACGGTGCCTACGCCGCAGAGGAAGAGGTTGAGCACCTGATACTCTGAGAGGAAGAATGCGTCGTGGATGACGTTGAGAGTCTTTCGTAGGTAGCGGCTGTCGACGACAAACGAGATATTAGTCTCGGACGCACCTTGTGCGCAGGCTATGACGCTGATGCCGGAGCGCCCGAGTGTGCCGAAGAGCTTGCCGGCGATGCCTGGCGTGTGCTTCATGTTCTCGCCCACGACAGCTACGGTGGCTAAGTCCGCCTCGGCCTGCATCGGGAACATGGAGCCGGTCTGAATCTCTTTGGCAAACTCCTCGTTGAGTACGCGGCAGGCGGCTGCGGCATCCTCATCGCGCACGCCGATGCTGGTGCTGTTCTCTGAGGAGGCCTGCGAGACCATGAATACGGAGATGCCGTTGTCGGCCAGGACAGAGAAGATGCGGCGGTTGACACCTATGACGCCCACCATCGAGAGGCCGGCTACGGTGATCAGCGTCGTCCCCTTGATGCTCGAGATGCCCTTGATGAGGCGTTTGTCGTCGGCGGGGTCTTTCTTGATTATGGTGCCTGTGGCGTCGGGGTTAAAGGTGTTGCGGATGAGTATGGGTATATCCTTTATGCATACCGGATATATCGTAGGGGGATAGATGACTTTGGCTCCGAAGTTGCAGAGCTCCATGGCTTCGATGTACGAGAGCTCTGGAATGACGTATGCAGAGGAGATGACGCGCGGGTCAGCGGTCATGAATCCGTCGACGTCGGTCCATATTTCGAGGACGCTGGCATCGAGGGCGGCGGCGATGATGCTGGCTGTGTAGTCCGATCCTCCTCGCCCGAGGTTCGTGATTTCTCCGCTCTCGGCGTCGGTGGCTATGAAGCCCGGCACGAGTGAGACGGGCGGTATGGTCGTCCATGTCTGGCGCACAAGCTCGTTGGTCAGTTCGCTGGCCAGGAGCGATCGCCCACCTTTTACCTCGGTCTTGATGAACTTGCGGCTGTCGAACCACACCGCTCCGCTGATGAGCGTGGCTACTATGTTGCTGCTTAGGCGCTCGCCGTAGCTCACGATGGCCGCCAATGTCTTTGGCGAGAGGTCGCGGATGAGGTATACGCCTTGATAAATTGAGCGCAGCTCGCTCAGGAGGCTATCGAGAGTGGCTGTGAGTATCTTGCGGCGCGACTCATCGGTAATGACGGCCTCCACCATGGAGTGGTGGCGCTCGGCCAGCGCGTCGAAGGCCTCGGTGTATGCTGTGTCGCCTGTCACGGCCTGCTGAGCCGTTCGTATGAGTTGGTCAGTGACCCCTCCGAGTGCTGAGACGACCACTATTACGGGCTCGTCCTGCGTCTCTACGATGCGTTTGACGTTGAGGATACTATCGATGGAGCCTACGCTGGAGCCTCCGAATTTCAATACTTTCATACGTTCTGCTTGTGTTTGGTGGGCAAAAGTACGGAATTATAAGCGTTTTGGCACAAAAAAGAGAAGTTAATTATCTTTTTGCACGCTATTTAGTGAGATATCTCAAATTTTACGGCCTCTTCTTCGAGCATCTGATGCAGCACTTTACCTACGGCAGAGCGTGGAAGGTCCGGCAGGTTGATGTCTATGACCGATGCGGGGTGGTGTGTGGTGAAGAAGTCGAGCAGTCGCTGCCTGATTGTTTCTTCGTCGGGCTGGGGCAGTGGCGTGTGGGCAAGGCAGTTGTCGCATTGCCCGCAATCCTTCGCGGTGGTCTCACCAAAGTAGTTGAGTAGATATCGGCTGTGGCACTCTTTGGTGCTGATGTAGCCAATCATGGTTTGTATGCGCGCGGTGAGTTCACGCTTGCGGTCGGCATAGACGGATGCCGGCAGTAGGACGTTGTGGGTCTCGACCCGTCGCTGCGTGAAGGTGACGTAGGGCACGAACTTGCGTGGTATGAACCGAATGACGTGTCGTCGGCTGAGGTTTATGAGCAGCTGGCTTACTGTTGCCTCATCGGTGGCGATTGTCTGGGCGATGGTTTCTTCGGAGATATATGTGTATTCGCTGAAGATGCCGGTGCATGTGCGCAGTAGGTGCTGCAACAGGCGTTCTTCGTCCTTAGGCAGCCGCAAGCCGTAAAGTTCTTCGCGCCCATATAGCATCATGACCCGGCTTTGGTTGTCTTCGGCATCTGTCCACTCGATGTAGCCTGCGCGCGAGAGGAGCCCGAGGGCGTTGTATGCGCGTGTGGGAAAATGCTTGAAAGCTTTGCAGAAGGCTTCGAGGTTGAATTCGCGTGTCACGTCCTGCCCGTCGCCTACGGCCATCTGTAGGAACCCGCCAATGTCTTCGTAGACCTTGCGCACGTAGTCCTCGGGCGGGAAACTGTCGTCGATGCGTCTTCGGAGTGTTGCGGCAGAGCGCTCGTCGTAGAGGAGCACGGCGTGTGCGGTCTGGCCGTCGCGCCCGGCACGTCCGGCTTCCTGGAAGTAGGCTTCGGGTGAGTCGGGTACGTCGGAGTGTACTACGAGCCGTACGTCGGGCTTGTCGATGCCCATGCCGAAGGCGTTCGTGGCCACCATGACCCGCAGCCGTCCCTCCTGCCATGCTTCGGCCCGCTCGTTTTTCTCCTCGTTAGAGAGTCCTGCGTGGTAGAACGTAGCCGTGAATCCTACTTTGGTGAGATAGTCGGCAATCTCGTATGTAGCCCTTCGGCTGCGTGTGTAGACGATGGCCGTTCCTGGTATCTGCTGCAGCAGCTCGGTGATGGTCATCTCCTTTGTGGCCTCGATGTAGCGTACGCTGTAGATGAGGTTCTTGCGTTCGAAGCTCATGCGGCATGCGTTAGGCTGGCGAAAGAGCAGTTGCCGCTGTATGTCGTCGACGACGTCGGGCGTGGCTGTGGCCGTGAGGGCCAGGACTGGCGTTGTGGGCAACAACTTGCGTATGGCCGCTATCTCCGTGTAGGCCGGCCTGAAGTCGTAGCCCCACTGCGAGATGCAGTGGGCTTCGTCGACAGTGATGAAGCTCACGTGCATCTTTCGGAGTTTTGCCTGAAAGAGTTCTGAAGCGATGCGCTCCGGTGAGATGTAGAGGAACTTATAGTCGCCCAGGATGCAATTCTCAAGGGCTATGATGACCTCCTCGTGGCTCATTCCGGAGTATACGGCTGTGGCCTTGATGCCCTTGCGGCGGAGGTGCATGACCTGATCCTTCATCAAGGCGATGAGCGGGCTGATGACGAGGCACAGCCCTTTCTGCGCCAATGCCGGCACCTGGAAGGTGATGCTCTTACCGCCGCCCGTGGGCATAAGGCCTAACGTGTCGCGTCCGCTGCCTATGCTCTCGATTATATCCTGCTGTATGCCTCGGAAGGAAGAGTAGCCGAAGTACTCTTTTAGGATAGAAAGATAATCAGCCATCCTTAATCTCTAATCCCTAATCCCTAATCCCTAATCTCTAATCTCCTCACTCGGCCGTATGTCCTCGATCTGCAGTTGCACCTCCCCGCGCTTGTGGGTGTTTTCTTCCAGGGAGTAGCAGATGTCGAAGGCTCTCTTGCTCTTGATGAAGCGTGCCTGCGAGCTTTGTCCGAAGGCTATGCCGCTGACGACGTTTGAGCTCTTGTTGTCGACGAGTTCAAGCTTGATGTGTTCCTGGTGGTGGCCTACGACCTTGCTGGTGCCATAGTCGTAGACGTGCTCTGTTGCGAAGAGAGGCTTGGGGTTGTCGGGGCCGAATGGGGCAAATTTGCGCAGGTCGATGTAGAAGCGATGGCTGATGTCCTTGAAGTCGAGCAGCCCGTCGATGTTGAGCTCGGGCTGAATCTGTGAGTCGAGGATGTGCTCGTTGACGTATTCCTCGAATCGCCGCTTGAACTCTGGCACGTTCTCCACTTTCATCGAGAGGCCTGCGGCGTAGGTGTGACCTCCGAAGTTCTCGAGCAGGTCGCGGCAGGAGTCGATGGCCTTGTAAACGTCGAAGCCGCCAACGGAGCGCGCTGACCCGGTGGCCATATCGTCGGAGCGGGTGAGCACTACGGCCGGCCGTGTGTAGACCTCGGTCAGTCGCGAGGCCACGATGCCTATGATGCCTTTGTGCCACTCCTCGTTGTAGATGACGATGGCGCGCTGCTCGTGGCTTGGGTCGAGCGTTTCAACGATGCGGTTGGCTTCCTGCGTCATCTCCTTGTCGAGATCCTTGCGTTGGTCGTTGTAGGCATTTATCTGCAGGGCCATGCGGTGAGCCCGCACAGGGTCGCGTTCGACGAGCAGCGCCACGGCCTCGCTGCCGTTCTGCATTCGTCCGGAGGCGTTGATGCGCGGCCCGATTTTGAAGATGATGTCGTTCATCGTGATCTCGCGGTCGAAGAGTCCGCATATCTCGATGATGGCTTTCAGCCCCACGCTCGCTTTCGAGTTGATCTGCTTCAGGCCGTGGAAGGCCAGCACGCGGTTCTCGCCCAGGATAGGCACTATGTCTGACGCTATGCTCACGGCGCAGAGGTCGAGCAGTGGCGTCAGCTGCGAGAACGGGATGCCGTTGTCGATGGCAAATGCCTGCATCAGCTTGAAGCCCACGCCGCAGCCCGAGAGGTGCTCGTAGGGGTAGGTGGCGTCGGTGCGCTTGGCGTTGAGGATAGCCACTGCGGGCGGCAGTTCGTCGTCGGGGACGTGGTGGTCGCAGATGATGAAGTCGATGCCGAGGCTCTTGGCGTATGCAATCTCCTCGACAGCTTTGATGCCGCAGTCGAGCACGATGATGAGTCCTACGCCTGTCTCGTGGGCATAGTCGACGCCTTTGTGGCTGACGCCGTAGCCCTCCTCGTAGCGGTCGGGGATGTAGAAGTCGATGTTTGTGGTGAAGCGTTGCAGGAAGCGGTAGACCAAAGCTACTGCCGTGCAACCGTCCACGTCGTAGTCTCCATACACTAAGATGCGTTCCTTACGGCCTAAGGCGGCGTTCAGGCGGTCGACAGCCACGCGCATGTCCCTGAAAAGAAACGGGTCGAGCAATTCTGTGAGCTGCGGTCGGAAGAAACGGCGCGCCTCGTCGGCCGAGGCGATGCCGCGGTCGAGCAGTAGCTTACCCAAGGCGGGGTGTATGCCCACCTCGGCTGCTAACTCTCTTGCTGCTTCCTGGCGCTCGGGTGTAGGAGGTTCGTAGTTCCATTTGTAGTTCATTTATTATGTCGTTTTATCCTATTTCTTTTCAGGGCGTTTGCGCGCAACGCGCAACACGCGTGCCTATTATAATAAGCGCTCAAAAGTAGTAATTATTTTCGGTATGTCTGAGAATTGATGTGTTAAAATCATATAAACGTGCACTTTTTTATCTCTTGGGTGATGACGCATGTGAAAATCTATGTGATTGAAGAATCTCTAATCCCTAATCCATTCCCCCGAAACCCTTGAGCCTTTTCCAAACAATCCCTTATCCATTTCCCAAAAAATCACTACTCTCTAACCGATAATGTATATCTTTTTTGGAACTTTTACTTTGCTTAAACCTACTAAAACGTTATCTTTGCAGCGCAGGAGCTGATTAATTGGCTCTGCAACTCTGAGATTAACTTCGCCCAGGAGTCCTTGAAAATGCGATAAAGATGCAAAAAACGCCCATTTCATCGATTTAGATGCAGCTAAATAATCTTCTTGCAGCATCCCTCGAGATTCGGTAATAAGAAACTCACACATATCATGAATAAGGACACAGAATCTTACGTAAGTATTTTGCGCCGTAGCGTCATAGCTGTCGTGGTATGTTCGTTGGGGCTGTTCTCGTCAGCCTCGGCGCAGAGCGTCGACGCCCGCCCGTCGGCACGGCAGAGCTACACCGCCCGCATCCTTGATGCTGAGACAGGCGAGGCGCAGCCGCTCGTAGGCGTATATATCGACGAGAACAACAACACGCTGTCGAACTTCGAAGGCGAGTTCACCTTGGCGGCCGCACCTACTGATGTGCTGAAGCTGACCTGCGTGGGGCGTCAGACGCTGACGATGTCAGCCCAAAGCCTTCGCGAGGCTGCGGCTGCTGATGGCGTCGCCGTCATACGTATGAAGATGCTCAACGCTTCGCTGCCCGAGGTCACTGTCAAAGCCGTGGAGGGGCAGGACTACGAGGCCGTCTTCGAATGTGTCGAGGCTGCTGAAATGTTAGGGAATGCCGACGGCACATGCCTTACGAGCAAGGAAAAGCGCGAGCTGCGGCGACTTACCGCCACGCAGCAGATACGCAATGCAAAGGATGAAGGCGTGGCGCTGCAAGTGCGCTGCGACAGCGCTGCAGGCGAATGGCGCTTTGACATCACGGCATCGGGCCAGGCTGCTGCCACATCTCTCGGCCTCACGGTGATGAATGAAGGCAAGCTGGTGACTTTCAGATCAATGGAAGATGAACTTACGGCAGCGGATGATGCCCAGCAGACATAATCCATGCGCCGCCCTCATTATACTTTGTCAATTGCCCATTCCGATTTACCCGTCGGGGTCAATCAGGTTACCGTCTTCGACAGCATCGGACATATCTATGCCGACCGACTCTTCTTCGTCATGCAGCCAGAACTGAGCGAGCCTACGCTTCAGTTCACGGGCACCAAGGCTCAATACGAACCCTTCGAACGCATCGACTTCGACGTCATTTCGGCTCACCTGATGCCGGAGCAGACCGTGTCACTCGCCGTGCGCGACGCCGTGCATGCCGACAACACATTCGACAGCGGCAACATCATGACCGAGATGCTCCTGGCCTCGGAAATCAAAGGCTTTGTGCCACAGCCCGACTACTTCTTCGAACGCGACGACGAAGAGCACCGCCGGACCCTCGACCTGCTGATGCTGACGCAGGGCTGGCGCCGCTTCAACTGGCAAGAGATGGCTGTCAAAGGAGCATGGGAAATAACGCATCCTGCCGAGCATACCCAGATAGTCACCTGCACCGTCAACCGATATTATGCCAGCATGGCAGGTTTCGACCCCAATCTCGACTTGGTGATGGCTGATCATTTAGCCTTCATGACAAGTATCGATACACCATTGTCCGAACAGGGTGAAGGGCGATACTCTGATCCTCAGAACTTTGGAGCAGCTACTGATCTGCACCTCTCGAATTATAATGCATCGGTCTACGGTTGGAATCATTCGATAGGCAGGCGCAGCTACGGCTGGAACCTGAAAGCAGAGAAGGACTTGCTGTTTGACAGAGATGATAATAGTTTCCAGAGCACAAGTGCCCTGACGCCCTTCCAACTGCAACGTCCAGAGTGGCGCAACGACGACTACAACGTGCTCAGCTTTAGGACCACGGACAGATATCGTGAGCGGCAGCGTGCGTCGTCCACCAGAACCGCCCGGCAATATCTTGAAGAAGGCAGCGTGAACAAGGACGTTCGCCTACATGCCGAGTTCGTGGACCCCTCAGATGAAAGCAACTATGTCATTGGCGAGACCGACACGCGAAAGGGGCGTTTCCAGATTGACCTGCCTCGCTTCGAGGGCCAATGCGTGTTCTTCCTCGGCGCCAGCGACACTACAAGATGGAAAAAGAATACGCGCCACGACTGGGTCGCCATCGACGTTACAGACGAATACTCCTCGGCACCCGTGTTCCCCGAGTACTACGTGCGTCTCAACCTTCCATACCCCCGATGGGTGAAGCCATATACCTTCTACCAGGTGCATTATGCTCCCGTACGCGACACAACCTTCCTCTCGCCGAGGCTTATGACCGACGGAACACATTTGCTTGACCAGGTGACCGTGCGTGCCCGTCATGGAGGATTGCGGCGCATAGATTACTCTAAGCCGGCATACGTCCTGGATGCCTACGACGCCCTCAACCGCGCTATGGATGCATGACTTATAGATTACACCTTCAGCGCTTATGAAATAGCCCAAAAGGCGGCTGTCTCGCTCATCGGCGATATGGGGATGGTCAGGCGCTACGAAATAAGTTCCAGTTTCGACAGCAAGCCCGGCATCTATACCAGCTACCTCGACCAGCGGCGGCAAGACCTGCTTACGTACATCGATAAGATATATATCTACACCGACTACTCCCCACGACGCGAGGGCGACGAGCGATTTGAGCAGGGCAACCAGCCCGAAGTGCGCGTAGACCTGCGCGGAAACGAGAATAACCAGCAGCGCGTCACATACCGCGACCGCCGCTACATCCTCAACGGCTTCGCCTATCAGGAGGACTTCTACCACCCCGACTACAAGCGCAATCCGCCAGCCGAGGGCCAGAAAGACTACCGACGCACGCTGTACTGGAACCCTGAACTGAAGCTGGATGCCAGCGGCAGGGCACACGTAAGCCTCTACAACAACTCTCAGAAAACAACAATAGCCGTCGATGCCCAGGGGCAGACGGCCAAGGGAGAACTGTTGTACAGCCATTGATGTATACGAAAACGATCGGACGCCCCCGTCTTTACGTCAGTGCGTAAGGACGGGGCGTCCGGCCGTTTCTTCCTGACTTCGTCATTGCGCCTCCCAAAATTCCTCTTCGAATAGTTTTGCTATTGGCTTGTGCCTCTTCATGGGCATGGTTTTGATGAGGTGTTTCTTGTTCTGCGGCATGTAGACGCTGATGGTCGTTACGGTCTTGGCCATGTTGAGCACCTTGTCCACACTCATTTTTATG
>FLNY01004315.1_pt1 | contig 25687 bp, 19 predicted proteins | sample 1140381 | NCBI WGS metagenome assembly FLNY01 (sample SAMEA3878172, study PRJEB12797) | bioreactor metagenome | biome: Moose rumen | place: Sweden | collected 2011-10
GGCTCAGGATGACCGGGCGCGCGTTCAGGATGACGACAGGATGACGGACGGGCGGTGGTGCCGAGGTGCATTTTGTCGGGCAGACTTGACCGACCGGAGGGAGGGCAACCTGCACCGAGGGGCCAGCCGCCCGCCGGGATGCAGCCAGGGTTGGGAAGCCAGCCGCCCGCCGAAAGACTCCGCCGCAGCCGGCACGCCGCCGTAGATTCTTCGCTGACGCTCAGAATGACAGGGTTGGCGCTCAGAATGACATGCCTGAAGTGCAGAATACACGTCTGGAAGACTCCGAAGGGGAGCAGCCACGGGCGGCAAGAAAAAGGGCGCAGGGTAAAAAAGGAGAGCGGAGTCCTGCTGAAAGGAGCGAAGTCCTGCCAAAGGGGAGGAGCGGAGTCCTGCTGAAAGGAGCGGAGTCCTGCCAAAGGGGAGGAGCGGAGCCCTGCCGAAGGGGAGCAGCCACGGGCGGCAAGAAAAAGGGAGCCGGCTAAAAGGGATTTTTTGGCCGGCTCCCGGAAGTATGCGGGATTATTCAGGAATGAGAATAATTACTTAACTGACGACTTCTTTGCAGGCTTTTCAAGTACTCCTTCCACCCTGCCGGAAAGGATATCCTGCCTGGTGACGCGCTTCCTTGCGGCCTTGTTCGGAGCCGCGGCCCGGGATTTCCTGGTAAGCGTATTGGGGAGCATGGTCATATCATCATAGTTCTGATATCTTAAAGGATATCCCTTGTATTTCCCGGTCTGAATATAGCCAACATAAGAGAACCTGTCGGGAGTAACTTCCGTTCCGCCACTCAGCGTAAGGGTATAGGGATAAATGCCGGCGGTGCCGTCATCGTTATGCATGCCTACGAAAATGGGATAATCCCCACTAATGGGACGTACACCATCGGAAAAGCTCGCCCAAGCCATTATGGTAAGTACAACCTTGCCATAGTCCGTATCGGTATATGTACCGAGCGTGTCCGTATAGAAGACAATCGCACCATAGTCCTCATCGAAATCAAGGACGAACAGATCGTCTTCATAATCGGGATCGTGTTCGATTCCGCTGAACACATAGGCCTTGCCTACATAGTCCTTGAGCCAATCATTTGCATCAACATAATCCTCTACGGATTCGATAATCCAAGGATCGGTAGAACCGGCTCTCGGAACGCTCCAGGTGCCAAGCCAGCTGTCGTAACTTGCAGCGGCCACGGTGACCTTGCAGGTGGCGGTGCAGTCGCCTGCAGCGGCGGTGATGGTGGCTTCGCCGCCGGCTACCGCCTTGACGAGCCCGTCGGCGGAGACGGTTGCGACCGCCTCGTTGGAGGAAGACCAGGTGACGGTCTTGTCGGTGGCGTCTTCAGGAGTCACGGTTGCGGTGAGCTGGGCGGTTTCGCCGCCGTTGAGCTCGAGTTCGGTCTTGTCGAGGGTGATGCCGCTTACGGGGATGACCTTCTGGCCGACTGCAACGGCACAGGTGGCGGAGCAGTCGCCCGCGGTGGCGGTGATGACGGCGGAGCCCTTTGCGACGGCGGTTACGTGCCCGTCCGCGACGGTGGCGACGGCCTCGTCGGAGGAAGACCAGTTGACGGTCTTGTCGGTGGCGTCTTCGGGAGCCACGGTGGCGGTGAGGTCGGCGCTTTCACCCTCCGCGAGTTCAAGAACGGTCCTGTCGAGGGTGATGCCGCTTACGGGGATGACCTTCTTGAGCACCGTGATTGCGCACTCGGCGGAAACGCTGCCGCAAGTGGCGGTGACGGTGGCGGTGCCGGGAGAGACAGCGGTGACGACGCCGCCATCAACGGTGGCGACGGCCTCGTCGGAAGATGCCCAGCGCACGGTGGGATCGGTGACATTCTCGGGAGCGACGGTGGCGGCAAGAGTGGCCGATTCGCCCTCGGTGAGCTCCAGCTCGGTCTTGTCGAGGGTGATGCTGGTCGCGTAGATGATCTTCTTGCTCACCGTGATGGTGCAGGTGCCAGACATGCCGCCCGCAGAAGCGGTGATCTTGGTGGACCCTTCAGCCACGCCGGTGACAAGGCCGTCGGAGGAGACAGTGGCGATCTTGTTGTCGGCGCTGCTCCAGCTGACGGTGGAATTGGTGGCGTTGGCGGGAGATACGGTGGCCTTGAGCTGCACGGTCTCCTCCTCTTCGATTGCGGCGGAAGCGGGTTCGACGGCGACGCCGGTAACGTTGATGACCGGATCCGTGACGGTGACCGAGCAGGTGGCCTTGAAGGCCTCCACGGAGGCCGTGATGGTGGCGGTGCCGGCCTTTACAGCAACCACGCTGCCGTTGAGCACGGTGGCTACGGATGCGTCGGAAGAAGACCAGGTGACGGTGCCGGAGGCATCGGACGGCTGGATGGTGGCGGTGAGGGTGGCGGTTTCACCGGTGGTTAGCGAGAGCGAAGTTTTGTCGAGCTTTACTCCGGTGATTTCCGGCTCGCGCACGCAGGACGCAAGCCCCAGCGCGACGATGAGCGCCGCTGCAACTGCAGCGGAGCACAATGATTTGATTCCACGAGATTTCATACTGTAAAATATAATTAAAAAATTATGTTCTCAACTTTCGCAAGTCCTTTTCACCGTTCTGCATGCTTCGGCGATCCTTCCCCACGGGGAAGGGACGCTGCGGGTCCCGGGGCCCTCCACGTTCAGCAGCCACGCTGCCATTCTGAGCGGTCATTCAAGGCTGTCATTCTGAGCAGTCATTCAAGGCTGTCATTCTGAGCAGTCATTCAAGGCTGTCATTCTGAGCAGTCATTCAAGGCTGTCATTCTGAGCGAAGCGAAGAATCTACGGCACCAGCACCCCGTAAATGTACAATTCCGATTCCGCCGTATCCCCGTCCGTATGCACGGTGGCGTGGTGCGAGAAAGGCCGCTTGGGCTTGCCCTCGCCGTTGTAAGTGATGACGACCTGCCCTCCCTTGCCTGGCCGGATGGCCCTGGTGGGATATTCGGCCGTGATGCAGGAGCAGCTGTAGTCAACCCGGAGTATATGCAGCGGCTGGCCGCCTTCGTTCACGAAATTGAAAGTATAGGTTTGCACGAGGCTGTCGGGAGGTATCTTGCCCTTTGATACAAGATCAGTGTCGAACTTGATGCTGGCCGGAGCCTTTGGCCTGCAGGAAACGGCAAGCGGGAGCACCAGGGCAAGGAACAGACACAATTTGAAAACTTTACCACTCATAATCGAAGATGTAAGTGGATACGAAGATAGCAAAAGAATTTCAAAAAAAGAAGGGCCCCGATGGCGGGGCCCTTCAATTTGATGTAATCAGGTATTACTGATTGTTGATGGTCTTCTTTACAGGAATCTCAATCCAGTCGGAGGTGATGGAACCCCACTTGTACCATACCTTGACATGTACGCGGATAGCGAAGTCTTTGGTAAGGATACCCTGGTTGTTCTTGTAAGCGAGGAAGCCGAAGCGGTCGGTGTCGCGTACAGCCTTGTAGTTGCCGACAGTCTGCTCAGTTCCGTCGAAGAGGGTTCCGCCGAGAGCCTCCTTGACGAAGGTGTTCTGGGAGATTTCGGTGGTCTTGTTGTAGAACAAGAACGGCTTGAAGGTCTTGTCGCCGGTGTCGCCGGTGGCGTTGGAGGTCTCCAGGAAGGTGTAGCCGCTGGTTGCATCCCACTCATTGCTGTAAGTGCGGAAGTAATCGGTGGAGGATACATCGGAGAGCTTCTGCCAGGAGCCGGTGAAGTTGGTCTGGATGTCGGCAACGCTTACGACAACGCTGTCGAGATCGTAGTAAGACCAGAGGAGTTCCATGTCGGAGAACTTGATACCACGCCAATCCTGAGGAGCGATAAGGTCTTCGATCTTGATGTAGGTACCGTCCTCACCGTAGTTCGGAGCGTCGGTGAAGTTGTCGGCAGCATTGGTGGTGAGGTCGATGGGACGACGCCAGTTGAGCTGGTAGAAGTCATTGCCGTTGAAGGTAATCTGGATCTTCTCGTCAGTACCGCCGGTAGGATCGGAGGCAGCGCCTTCGCAGAGGTTCGCGGTAGCCATGATGTAGGTGAAGAGGGACTCCTGACCTGCATTGAGGATGGCCTCGGTGTACTGGTTGTCCTCCACGAGGGTGAGGCTGTTCATACCCACGAGACCGCCGCCGTCAGAGTATGGCTCGGTATGGTCGTTGTTGATGGAGGCAACGAGAACGGGGCTGGAGAGAGAAGCAACCTGGCCGCTGGAATTCTTGCCGTAGCCGGTGATGTAGAGGGAATCAAGTGCGAAATCGCCTGCAGCGTTAAGATTGTTGCCGACTTCGAACTTCACGAGGGTGCCGCCCATTTCGGTGATGCCCGGAAGGTTCTTCTTGCTGTTTGCACCAAACTTGGTGTTGTAAGCCTTGGTGCCCATGATGCGCTCGGCGTCGAAGTAGTAAGTGAGGGTGTAGTCCAACTTGTTGTCGCGGAGGCCCTTGACGTTGGCGATACCGCCCTTGTTCTGGAAGGAGTAGTTGAGATCGTACTTGAACTCGGCATGCACCTCGTTGGAATCGTAGGGAGTACGCGGCACAGCCACGTTGACCTTGGTCCAGGAGTAGTCTGCGGTCCAGTTGATGTAGTACTCTGCGGGAGCGATGTTGTACTTGCTCAGCAGCGGAGCCACGGGAGCGACGAGCTTGATGATGACCTTGCTCATGCCGCTGGTGTACTCTACATAGTTGGTGAGTTCGGTCTGGGTCTCGGGAAGATCGAGAAGGTCCACGGGATCGATGTACCAGCGGAGCAGGATGGTGTTGCTGAGGGTGCTCGAAGCGTCGGTGCCAACCTCCTTGACATAGCCAAGCTCGATGGCGTTGGTAATATCACCGGTGTTGGGATCTAAAGCCCAGACACTGCTGGTGTCAGCGACAGACGAGTCAACATAGTAGGGCGCGCTCACAAGACCTTCGGCAACAGGATCGATGACATCCCTGAAGGTGTAGTTGTTGTGGAAGTCGGACTTGCTGATACCGTCCTCGCCGAGGACCGCATAGAGCATGGTGTTCATTTCCTCAACCTTGGTCATCATGGACTCGTCGCCGGCGGTGCACTTGAAGCTGAAGAGCTCGACGGTGGAGGAAGCGAAGATGGAAGGATCGTTCATGTTCTTGCCACCGTAAACGGGCAGTTCGATGAAGTCGTTGACAGCGGGCTTGTTGGTGATGAGGAGCTTGATGTAAGCGACGCTTACGATGTCCTCGTCGGAATCGATTTCACCGTTGCCGTTTTCGTCCTTGTACAGGTAAACGCGGACGATGGGAGTACGGCCGATGGCTGCTGCATTGTAGGTGTAGCCGCTGCTGTAAACCTTGGTGGAAAGGGTATGGCCGTCCTCTGCGAGAGCTACGAACTCGTTCTCGGGAGTGGCGTTGCCGGCGACCTTGAAGTTCTTTACAACTTCGAACTTCCAGCTGAGACCGAGGTCTTCCGTGAAGTCATAAACATCGCATCCATGAGAGATGTCGTCGTGGGTGGCCACATAGTCAAGAAGGTCGAAGTCCTTGTTGTAAACCATGGCGCGATCGACGGAAGCAACAAGTATAGCGTCGGTAGCGGGATTCTCGAGCCATGCGGCATTGCCGTTGTCGTCTATCAGAGCGGGCTGGCCGGCGGTAGTCGTGATGTCGATATCGTTGCGATAGTGGTAGTCGTAGTAGCCGGTAACGGGGCTATAAGTAGGAACGTCGCCGATGACGGGCTCCATGCTGTCATTGTATGCGATGCCGGCCCAGTCGGATACGACGGAAACATCGTCCTTGGTGATGCGGAGGGCAACCTCGTCAAGAACCCAGTACGAATACGTCTGGGCCTCACGGCTTTTATATTCACCATAATCATAGCCAGCGAGGTACCAAGCCAGCCAGGGTGAATCCGGCTTTCCGGTGTGGAGAATGCCGTAAGCGTCAACGTATTCCTCGGGAATGTCGAGGGTGATTTCGATGGTAAGGGTACCGTCCTCGTCGTCTGCACCAACGATGGTGCCGTCGATGCTCCACCAGTCATGTGTCCAGGTGAGTTTATCATGGAAGACATCGAGGTTGAGGTCGAAGCTGATCATGTCGTCGGTAACGGAAGAAGCCGCGGAGGCGGGGTTCACCTGATACTTGACTTTGGTCTTGAGGGTGATGGTGCGGACAACGTCGTTGCCGGCCGCGTCCTGAACCTTGACCCAGGTTTCGGTTTGCGTGTCAAAATCGCCTTTGAGCTTGACAGGAGTGTATTTGAATGCATAAACGGGAATGGAGCTTATACCCTGGATGTAGAGCTGGGGCAGAAGAACCACGCTGCCGATCTGGCCGTTGAGGTAGATGGTGACATCGTCGATGGGGTTGCCATCCTCGTCTTTGAGGCCCTTGAAGGTGATGGTGCCGTTGTCTTTGTTCCAGATGGCCTGGAAGTCGGAAGAAGCACCGGATTCGCCGGCAGCCTTGACGGTGGTCTTGGTGCCGTTGATCACCCAATAGCCGTCCTCGCTGATTTCGATGGTGGGGGCGGAGGGAGTGGTGCCGTCTTCGCCCTTGACCTTTCCGAGGTCTTCCCAGGTGGTTCCGTCGTAGGAGACGAAGAGGTTGCCGTTCTCGATCTTGAATACGGGGGCCTTGGGGGACGTGCCGTTGACGCCGTCGGCGCCGTTCTTGATGGAGAAGGACTTGCCGTCGCTGAGGGTCACCGTGTAGCCATCAGTGGTAGGGGTAACGCTTGTGATGACGCTACCGCTGGAGATTGCGCTCTGCAGGGAGGCTACGGTGGTTTCCAGGGCACTCAGCTTGTTGGACAGGCTGTTGATCTGTTCCTCATAGTCCTTGCAGGAAACTGCCATGCCCCCTACGAGAGCAAGAGCAGCAAACAATTTGAGAAATTTTTTGTTCATAATAATAATGAATGAGTTAATATAAAGATTGTTTAGTTCAACAAACTTGTAATAGTTTTTTCGTCGCTTTGTTTGTCTTGTCCAAGTTAATTTAAGTTGTTTCCAATATAAACAATGCCCCCGGCCGGTGCCGGTTACTGCATATTCAACTGCAAAGATAATTCATTTTTTTGTTTTAGCAACTATTTTACATTTTTTTTAAGAAGATTGTCCCATCTCGCGCGCAATTATATAAAAGGTATGGGAAAGAATACAGAAGAAATGAAATAAATAATTGCATAATCCAAATTTTGGATTATCTTTGCACGTTGTAAACTGGCATGAAGATATAGTGTAAAAATAAATGTACCAAAACATGAAGAAACTCATCTCCATAATCGCATGTCTGGCGGTCTCCGCCTCCATAGCATTTGCGCAGAACAACGAGTACAAGCACTGGTTCGTACAGGTGCAGGGCGGCGCAGCCGAAACCATCGGCGAAACTGCCTGGACCAACCTTCTCTCCCCCAGTGCAGCCCTCTCCCTCGGCTACCAGTTCTCTCCCGTAATGTCCTTCAGGCTCAGCGCAAGCGGCTGGCAGGGCAAGGGTGCGGTCAACGGGCCCACCGCAGTGTATAAGTTCAATTACCTCCAGGGCGGCGCAGACCTCCTCTTCGACATCTGCAACCTCTTCGGCGAGAACCGCATAGACCGCGGAGTCAATCCCTACGCCCTTGTGGGCGTGGCCGAGACCATGGGCTTCAAAAACGGCGAAAAGGACAGCTACAACACCCAGTTCTCCGCCCTTCCCAACGATTACCGCTGGTACGGCAAAGAGCTCTTCAACGCCACCCTCAAGGCCGGTCTCGGAATCAATTTCCGCCTTTCCGACGCAGTTGACCTCAACCTCGAGGCCAACTCCAGCTTCCTGGACGACCACTTCAACAACAAGAAGGGCTCCAAGGCCGACTTCCAGATCGCGGCCCTCGCAGGTCTCGCATTCCACTTCGGCCGCGGCAAGGCCGCTCCCAAGGCGGAGGAACCCGTGCTCGTACCGGTAGAAACCCCGGCTCCCGCTCCCGCGCCCGCGCCGAAGGTGGAGAAGAAGGAAGTGGCGCCCGCACCCGCACCCGCACCGGCTCCCAAGTTCGAAGGCCTCACCGAGAACATATACTTCGTCATCGACACCTGGGATATCCAGGCATCCGAGCAGCCCAAGGTTGACGCCATCGTAAAGGCTCTCAAGGAGAACCCCGACACCAAGGTCGCCATCTCCAGCTACGCCGACAAGGCAACCGGCACCGCAAAGCGCAACGAACTCCTCTCCAAGAACAGGAGCGCCGAGGTGCAGAAAGCTCTCGTAGCGGCAGGCATCGCAGCGGACAGGATCACCACCGCATATTACGGCGACACCGTGAACCCGTTCCCCACTCCAGAAACCAACCGTGTTTCCGTTTGCGTTGTGAAGTAACGCGGGCGGTATAATAATTATGATTTAATATAAAGGGGGGCCAGCCGCAGAGTTCATCTGCGGCTGGCTTATTTTTTTGTATTTGGCAGCGTAATCAGTCTTCCACGTCCGTCCATACGAGGACGTGGCGGTCGAAGGTCATGTAGCGGAGGTCGAACCTCTCCTCGTAGCCGTCCTTGTGGACAAAGGTGGCGTCCAGCTCGCCCTCGCCGCGTACATGGAAAGAGCCGATTTCTATTTGCTCGGCGAAATCCACCCCGTACTGGGAAATCTTCTTGTAAACGGCCTCCTTGGCGCACCAGTAGATGGCAAGCTGTTCATTGCGCCTGTCGTCGTCCAGGTCGTCGATTTCCTCCTCGCTGAGGGCCTTCTTTTCCACGGCGGAAAAATCGCGGTCCAGCGACTCGCAGTCGATGCCGACGTCGTCGTTGTCGCTGAGGATGAGGGCTACGTACTTGTCCGTATGGGTGATGCTGATGTTTACGGCGTTGTTCTCTATGTAGGGCTTGCCGTTGTCGTGATGCGAAAGATATACTTTCTCATCGAACATGCAGTCCAGCAGCGCCCGCACCGCCAGCTTCTGCCTGCGGAGAGATTCGCTTTTTATGAAGGAGATTTCCTCCAGCTCGTCGGAGGGGATGCTCGAAAGCTCCCGAAGTTCTGATTCAGATTCAGTTACATGCCAGACGCCCAGCCGCAAGTGGCCGTCGTCGTCGAGGTCTTTGGTGAGTAAGAGTGCCATAGTATCTTTAACGCAGCAAAGATAATTATTTTTTGGATATCAAAAACACTATACGGCAATTCAATGCAACAAGATAATTTGTTATCTTTGCGAATCGGACAGAATCACAAATTCGTATCAGAATCATGGAATATCTAACCAACGACAAACTGGTCATTGTAGGGGCCGCCGGAATGATAGGCTCCAACATGGCCCAGACCGCCCTCATGCTCGGTCTCACCCCCAACATCTGCCTTTACGACGTCTATGAACCCGGACTGAAGGGCGTCCTCGCCGAAATGGACCAGTGCGGATTCGCCGGTGCTAACATCACCGCCACCACCGATCCCGCCGTGGCCTACAAGGATGCCAAGTACATCATCTCCAGCGGCGGAGCTCCCCGCAAGGAGGGCATGACCAGGGAAGACCTCCTCAAGGGCAACTGCAAGATAGCGGAGGACTTCGGAGAAGACGTGCGCAAGTACTGCCCCGACGTAAAGCATATCGTCGTCATCTTCAACCCGGCCGACCTCACCGGCCTCGTGGTCCTGCTCCACAGCGGCCTCAAGCCCTCGCAGGTCACCACTCTCGCCGCCCTCGACAGCACCCGTCTCCAGGAGGCGATCGCGCAGGAATGCGGCGTGCAGCAGTGCAAAGTCACCGGCGCCCACACCTACGGCGGCCACGGAGAGGCCATGGCGGTATTCGCCAGCCAGGTGAAGGTGGACGGCAGGCCCCTCGCCGAATGCGGCCTCAGCGACGCCCAGTGGGAGGACATCAAGCTCCGCACCGTGCAGGGCGGCAGCAACATAATCAAGCTCCGCGGCCGCAGCTCCTTCCAGAGCCCCGCATACAACGCCGTAAAAATGATAGAAGCCTCCATGGGCGGTGAAAAGTTCACCTGGCCCGCAGGCTGCTACATCGCCGAAGGCAAGTACAAGAACGTGATGATGGCCATGCCCAGCACCATCGACGCGGACGGCGTGCACTTCACCGAGCCCGCCGGCACCACGGAAGAGCTGGAAGGCCTGAAGGCCAGCTACGAGCACCTCTGCAAGATGCGCGACGAAATAATAGAGCTCGGCATCATCCCCGCAGTCCAGGACTGGAAGGAATCCAACCCGAACCTTTAGGCGCGCAAAAGAGGGCGGTTACAGGAAGTCCCCGAAATCGTCCTCTTCTTCCTGCTTGTTAAGGCCGTACTGCTTTATAAGGGCCGAGATTTCCGGGTCCAGGTTGCCGCGGTTCACATACGAGGGATCCTGCCTGCAGGACTTGAGATACAGCGGCACGGCCATCTGCGGGTCGTTCTTGCGGGCGTAGATGACAGCCAGCATGTAGTTTATCTGGGCGGTCCTCCCCGACTCGGGGATGGCCTCCAGGATGGACAGCGCGCTGGCGTCGTAGCCCATGGCCGAATAGGCCACGGCCAGGTTGTAGTCGTTGGGATAATCGTTGCGCAGCGCCTCTATGGCCGTCTTGTAGTCCATGTCCTTGATGGACTGCACGGCGTTCATGTACGCCGAATCCACCACGGTGGTGTGTATGGTGTCCTTCACCATGCCCTTGCGGAAAAGCTTGAAGTCGAAGTTAACGACGCGCAGCTGCGGGTACACCTTCTCTTTAAGGTAGTCGTAGTACGGCTCCCTCCTGAGCCTGCGCTCCCTGCGGTCGTGGTCCGGGAACTCCTCCGCTATACGGAAGTACTGCTCGCGGTAGCCGCCGGCCTCCATGAGCGTGTCCTTGCGAACTAAGGCGTCCAGCATGTTCCAGTTCTCGCCCCCCGAGAAGCTCTTGAAGCCGAAGTCCATGAGCTGGTCCGAAGCGTCCTTCAGGGTGCCTTCGCCGGCGCTTTCGTCGATGAAGTAGCCGCGTTCCGCCAGCACCGAATCCCGGTAGTTGTCCTTGAAGGCCATGAAATACTGCGAGATGGCCGCGGCGCGCTTCTCCGACAGCTTGTCGTTGTAGTTCTCGTTGCCCTCGGGGGACGCGTAAGCGCCTATCACGATGCTGTCCAGGTCGAACGTGTCGTTCTCTATGAGGCTAGCTATGGTCTTCTTTATCCTGGAGAGCTCCGCCGCATTGTTCTCCAGCGACGGGTCTATCCTGGAGCTCGCCGACTTGAAGACGATGTTGCAGGAGGTGTTGGCGGCCGCCTTGCGGTGTATGATCTGCAGCTTGTAGCGGGTGGTGGTGTCCACGAAAGCGGAAAGCGAGCTGATGTAGAAGGAGAGGGCGGCACAGCGCGGAGCCGAATACAGCAGCCTCTCTCCGCCGCCCCAGACCTCTCCGTCCAGCACGATGTCAACCTGGCGGAGCTTGGGCCGCGTGGCGATGGTCTGCACATAATTATATACGAAGTCTCCGTTAACGTTCTGCAGGACGGTGTCCAGCTTGACGTCCACCGCATAGGGAGTCTTGACGAGCTGATGGAATTTCTCTTCCTTGGAGGCGATGCGCTTCTTGTTGCGCGAGCGGCTGAGCTTACGGGTGTAGTGCTCCAGCAGCTCCTTGTCCGTGATGCCGTACGCCAGGTTGAACTCGTCGGCGGTGACGAAGCTGGAGTCGTTGCGGAAAGACCACATGTCGGGGAGGTAGCGCTCGACGAAAATCTCTATCCTGTTCTTCATCACGAACTCCGTGGTGTCCGTGACTATCTTGGAGAGCCACTCGTTGTACCTCTGGTAGCCGCGCATCTGGCCGGCCTTGAAATTCTTGCCGGAAATGATGACGTCCTTGAGGCTGGAACTGTCCATGACCGCCTTGGGAGTGCCGCCCAGCACTATCATGGTGGGCTTGAAACGCAACTGCCACTCGCTGTCCTGCATTTTTTCGGGAACGACTATCTGGTACTCCAGGTCCACCTCGCCGCGCCGTTCCGCTATGTTGCGGAACCTGGCGGTGATGACGGACGCCTCCAGCACTTCGCTCGCCACCAGCTCCCCTTCTTCATTTTCCACCGCGCGGAAAATCTGCAGCGTGTCGCCGTCGTCCTCGACGATGGTGATGGCCGGCTCCTGGGGGCGGTCCTTCACCATGGAATCCAGCTGGGGAGGCGCGTTGTTCTCCTTGGGGAGACGTATGGACATCTGCGCATTCTCGGCCACCAGCGCGGTGACCTTCCTGGAGTTGCCGCACGAAAGGCAGCAGCCCAGAATCACGAGCGCAGCAAAGGCGCCGGGAAGTATCCTTGTGAATCCCGTCACTTGCCGGACTGTTTCCTGCCGAACACGTAAGAAAGGGTGCAGTAGATGTTGTCGGCACGGACGAAGCCGCCGTCGCCGTCGGTTACGGACATGCGGTATCCGGCCCAGCCCGATACGCCGAGGTCGAGGTTGAGGTGCCTGGCCAGCATGATGCAGTAGCCGAAGCCGAGGACGCCGCCCACGCGGGAACCGTTGCTGCCGGACTCCTGCATGGAGTAATCCTGGTACTGCCCCAGGGCGTTTATCCACCAGCCGGAGAAGGTGACCCAGGGCCAGAAGCGGAAGCCCGCGGAGTACGTGGAGATGTTCTTGTCGGCTATGCCGGGGTTCACCCGGTACTGCAGCTCGAGCGAGAAGTGCCTCGAGAGCGCCATTCCGAAGTCTGCGTTGATGGTGACGAGGTCGGCGTAGTCAACCAGGTTGGTGCCGATGGAGAACATCTGGAGCTCCCTGTTCCTGTTCTCTTCCTGAACCTCGTCCCGGAAGCCCTGGCGGCCGAAATTGTAGTTGAGGCCGAGGGTGCCATAGGGAAGGGTGAGCACGGGGCGGCCGCCGAGGCGCCATGCGGAGGCGCGGCTGAGGATGAGGCCTGGCTCCACGATGAGGTCCATCTGCGGGGAGAGGCGTATGGTGTTGAGCAGGCCGCCCAGCGCGCCGAACTCCAGTTCCCTGCCGCGGCTTCCCTGCTGCACGGTGGCCACGACGCCGAAACCGGCCGCGGGCACGGCGTTCCATATCCTGTCGCTCCTGTAGGGAGAGAAGATGTTGTGCACGTTCATGAGCACGTCGGCGTGTGCGAAGAGGAAGGTGTTGAACAGGTTGACTTCGCCCTGGTACAGCTTGTTGCTGATGCCGTTCAGGGCGGCCCTGGCGCCGAACACGGGAGTGAACCACTTGCCGAAGCTGAGGGAGACGGCCGGGCTGGTGCCGGTGGAGAATGCGGAACCGCCCCTCCAGACGGTGTTTACCCCGCCTGCGGCAGTAAAGAACCAGTTGCCCTTGAATTCGTCGGAAAGGTACATTTCCTCGTAGGATTTCCTCTCGGCCTCGGTGGCCCTGCCCCCGCGGACGGGCCTGTTGTACGGAAAGCTGATTTCGCTGAGGTTGAACTCCATGCCGAGGGTGGCGTACGGGAAGGCGATTACCCTGCTGCCCGTATAAGTCCAGGCGGAGGTGCGGCTGAGGATGCCGCCGAGTTCCAGATTGACGCCGAACTTGTCGTTTATGCGGTAGTTGCCAAGCGCACCGGCAACGCCCGCGAGCTCGAGCGCATAGGCGCCGGAAGAGCCCGTCCTGGTGGCGAGCACGCCGAACCCCATGAAGGGAATGGCCTCGAAGGGACGGTTGGGATTATAGCCGAAGAACTCGTTCTGTAAGTTCCAGAGGGCGTCCGCATGGGCGAAGGCGAAGAAGTCCACCGCGTTCTGGCCGCCGGTTTCGAACTTGTTCCTGACGCCGTGCAGGCCGGCACGCACCCCGAACGACGGGGAGGTCCATTTGCCCAGGCTGAAGCCCAGGGCGGTTCCGGGCCCCTGTAAGGGCTGGTGCAGGGAGCCAAGGGTGGTGTTGGCACCGACGGACACCCCACCGAACCAGTTGTCCGTGAATGTATAGTCTGTCCATTGTGCGCCGGAGGGCAACACTGCGAGCAAAAAGGCCGCGGCGGATATGAATAATTTCCTTCTCATGGATATAATCTGAATTAGCCGGCAAAGATAACAATTTTTGCCGTATAATACAATTGGAAATGAGGAAGGAAGACTTATTTGAAGAGTTTCCTTACAAGGTCCGCCACGTCCGCCACCTTCACCGCGGCTATTCCGCCCTCCCGGGGCGCCGCCTGCAGTTTTTCGAAGGCGGAAATGTATATACGGCGGAAGCCGAGGCGCTCCGCTTCGGCGATGCGGCGGTCCGTCTGGGGCACGGGGCGTATCTCCCCCGACAGCCCCACCTCGCCGGCGAAGCATGCGTCGGAAGGCAGCGCGCTGTCGAAATTGCTGCTGAGCACGGAGGCGATGACGGCCAGGTCCGCCGCCGGTTCGGTGACCCGGAGCCCCCCGGCCATGTTGAGGAATACGTCCTTCTGGGCCAGACGGAAGCCGGCGCGCTTCTCCAGCACCGCCAGCAGCATGTTGAGGCGGCGGCTGTCGAATCCCGTGGCGCTGCGCTGGGCGGTGCCGTACGCGGCCGAGCTCACAAGCGCCTGCACCTCGAAAAGCAGGGGGCGGGTGCCGTCCAGCGATGCGCAGACGGCGGTGCCGCTCAGGCCTTCCTCGTGCATGGGTATGAGCAGTTCCGAGGGGTTCATCACTTCGCGCAGCCCGGAGCCGGTCATCTCAAAGACGGCGATTTCGCTGGTGCTGCCGAAGCGGTTCTTGATGCTCCGCAGGATGCGGTAGCTGCCGCGGTTCTCGCCCTCGAACTGGAGAACCACGTCCACGATGTGCTCGAGGATTTTGGGGCCGGCGATGAAGCCGTCCTTGGTGATGTGCCCGATGAGGATGACCGGGATGCCGGTCTGCTTGGCGAAACGCAGCAGCATGGCGGCCACCTCCTTTATCTGACTGACGCTGCCGGGGGTGGAATCCAGCGCACCGGAGTACATGGTCTGCACGGAATCCACTATCACCAGGCCGGGCTTCTCTTCCGTGGCGACGGCTATTATGTTTTCCATCAGCGTCTCGCAGAAGATGCGGATATTGTCTCCGGTCCGGGAAATTTGACCGAGCCGGCCCGCCCTCATCTTCACCTGGCGGGCGCTTTCCTCCCCGGTGACGTAGAGAGTCTGCAGGGCTCCGGCGCAAAGGGGAATCTGCAGGCTGAGCGTGCTCTTCCCTATGCCGGGCTCGCCGCCTATCAGCACCAGGCTGCCCGGCACGATGCCCCCGCCCAACAGGCGGTCCACCTCCGGCATGCCGAGGCTGATGCGCTGCTCCTTGCTCCAGTCTATGTCTCCCAGTTTCAGCGGCTTCCTGCCGGAAGATGAGATTGCCGCCGCGCCGCGGGCGCCCGAGGAGGATTTACGGGGCTCCACCGGCATCTCCTTCATTGTGTTCCATTCGCCGCACGCGGGGCACTTCCCCAGGAACTGGGGGTATTCGTTGCCGCAGTTGCTGCAGTACCAGACTGTCTTGCTCTTTGCCATAGGGCGCTAATTTACGCAATATCTGCGAAAAATGGATGTCAGGCGCGGGGAAGGTTGAATACTTCCATGCCGTCCAGGCTCCCTCCGCCGATGCGGAAACGAAGGGCCGTACGCATCACCTGCCAGCCCTGCAGGCCCGCCGCACCGGGATTCAGGTACATCATACGGTAGTGTTCGTCCCACTGCACCTTGAGGATGTGGCTGTGCCCGCACACGAAAATCTGCGGACGGCAGCTTTCGATGAGGCGCCGGGCGGCAAGGTCGTAATGGCCGGGGCTGCCGCCGATGTGCGTCATAAGCACGCTCATGCCCCCGCACTCGAAAAACCGGCTCGCCGGGTATTCGCAGCGGATGTCGGGCCCGTCGCAGTTGCCATGCACGCCCACCACCGGCTTTTCCGGGGCGAAACTCCCCACGAGGCTGCGGGCGAAGCCGCCTCCCCCGCCCCAGTCCCCGGCATGCCAGATGACGTCCACCGGCTCCAGGAACTTGCGGAACTCTTCGCCGAAAACCCCGTGGGTGTCGCTTATCAGGCCTACGAATGTCATGGCGCCATGAGCTTCTTCTCCCAGGCCCAGGCGGCGGAGAGGGTTTCCTCCACGGAGCGCTCCGCCTTCCAGCCGAGCTTCTTCTCCGCGAGCGAGGGATCCGCCCAGATGGCGGTGACGTCCCCGGCGCGGCGCGGCGCGAACTTGTAGTTGAGTTTCAGGCCGTTGACCTTCTCGAACGCGTTCACCAGCTCCAGCACGCTCACGGGGCGGCCGGTGCCGATGTTGAATATCTCGAAGGGCTCCTCCATCCCGCCTTCCAGCATGCGGCGCACCGCGCATACATGGGCCCTGGCGAGGTCCACGATGTCGATGTAATCCCGCTGGCAGGTGCCGTCCGGGGTATCGTAGTCGTTCCCGAAAATGCTGAGGCACTCGCGCTTGCCGGCGGCGGTCTGCGTGATGAACGGCACCAGGTTGTTGGGCACTCCCCGCGGCAGCTCTCCGATGAGCGCGGAGGGATGCGCCCCTATGGGGTTGAAGTAGCGCAGGGCTATGCCGCGCAGGAGCGGATAGGCGCGCACGCTGTCGCGCAGGAAGTCCTCGCACATCTGCTTGGTGTTGCCGTAGGGGCTGGTGGCGCTCTGGCGCGGGCTCTTCTCCGTCACGGGCAGCTCATCCGGCGCGGGTTCGCCATATACCGTGGCGGAAGACGAGAACAGCACCATCGTGCCGCGGCTTTTCGCCTCGTCCAGGATGTTCAGGAAGCTGGTCAGGTTGTTCCTGTAGTACTTCAGCGGCTCCGCGACGCTCTCGCCTACGGCCTTGTACGCCGCGAAATGGATGACCGCGTCGATGCGGAACTCCTCGAACAGGGCGTGCACTTTCCCGGCGTCGCAGAAGTCCATCCTCACCAGGGGAGGTTCGGCGCCGAGTATCCGGCATACGCCTTTGTAATTGGTTTCATCGCAGTTGGAGAAATTGTCGGCGACCACCACGTTGTATCCGGCCTGCCAGAGTTCCACGGTGACATGGCTGCCGATGAATCCGGCGCCGCCGCTTACGAGTACTGTTTTCTTGCTCATATAGTCGTTTTATTTGTAGTTCAGGGAATATTCGCAGCCGCAGAAGGTCTGGTTGTAGAAGCCTTCTTCGCGGATGATTTCCTGCCGCCGGGGTTGGAGCCCGCCCTTGCGCCAGTTCTGGGGCCAGAAGGTGAGGGAGGGAGATTCTTCGCTGCGCTCAGAATGACAGGAGGGGGGAGATTCTTCGCTGCGCTCAGAATGACAGGGGGAGGGAGATTCTTCGCTGCGCTCAGAATGACAGGAGGGGGGAGATTCTTCGCTGCGCTCAGAATGACAGGGGGAGGGAGATTCTTCGCTGCGCTCAGAATGACAGGAGGGGGGAGATTCTTCGCTGCGCTCAGAATGACAGGAGGCGACGGCCCAGCGGCCGGCCTCCTCCACCTGCTCCAGCGATTTCCAGCGGGACGAGGCGAGGCTGGTCGCGAGGCAGTCGAAACCGTTCGCGGCGGCATAGGCGGCGGCCCGCTGAAGGCGGAAGCGGAAGCATTCCAGGCAGCGCGCCCCCCGTTCCGGGTACGATGCCAGACCGGCGGCGGACCGCTCCCCGAGACGGCCGCACACGAAGGCGCGCCACGCCTCATGGTCGTAGGCGTCCTCCACCACCCTCACGCCGAACTTCGCCGCATACGGCAGCAGCGTGTCCAGCCGGCGGCGGTTCTCCTCCGCGGTGCATATGTTGCCGTTGCTCCAGAAGACCACGGTTTCCAGCCCCTGCCGGCAAAGAGCCTCTATGACAGCCCCGCTGCACGGCGCACAGCACACGTGCAGCAGAATCCTCTTTCCGGGAGCTTGCAGTTGCATAGTCTTCAAAGGTACGATTTTTTCGGGTAAAATTCATATATTTGTGGATATGATAATTACGAGAACCCCATACCGCATGTCCTTCTTCGGGGGCGGAACAGATGTCCCGGAATTTTTCCGCGAACACGGAGGCGCAGTAATATCCACCACTTTCGACAAATACAGCTACGTGAACGTACGGCACATGCCCCCGTTCCACCCATATCTCACCGAACTCGTTTACAGCAGGATAGAGCGCGTGAACAGCCTGGACGACATAGCCCATCCCGCCATCCGGGAGGCCATGAAATGGCTCGACATGCACGAAATCCGGCTTACCTACGAAGGCGACCTCCCCGCCCGCACCGGCCTCGGCACCAGCTCCACTTTCGCCGTAGGCATGCTCAACGCCTTCTACGCGCTCAAGGGCAAGCAGGCCGGCAAGGACCGCCTCGCCAGGGACGCCATCCATCTGGAACGCGTACTCTGCAACGAGGCCGGAGGATGGCAGGACCAGATAGCCGTGGCCTACGGCGGCCTTAACCGCATCGACTTCAAGGGCGAAGACTTCAGCGTCTCCCCCATCGTCATGGAGCCCGGGCGCAAGCAGCGCCTCGACGACAGCCTTCTGCTCTTCTACACCGGCATCTCCCGGCTCTCCGCCGACGTGCAGAAGGAGAACATGTCGAAGCGGAACGTACAGGACAAGACGCAGCTGCTCAAGGAGATGCTCTCGCTGGTGGACGAAGCGGGGAAGGTGCTGGTGGACCGGCATGCGGACCTCGACGGGTTCGGCCGCCTGCTGGACGCAGGCTGGAGGCTCAAGCGCCGGACCGGAAACGTCTCCAACGGCACCATAGACGCCCTCTACGAGCGCGGGCTCAGGGCGGGAGCGCTCGGTGGCAAGCTGCTCGGGGCGGGAGGAGGCGGTTTCCTGCTCTTCTACTGCCCTCCCGAAAGGCAGGAAGCCCTGAAGGAGGCGCTTTCCGAACTCATGGCGGTTCCCTTCGGCTTCGAGACGCACGGCACCTCCCTCGTTTACTACGAGCCCGTACAATACAACCCCCGCAAAGACTTTGAATATCTGCTGAAGAAATGACGCAAACACTGGAATCCGTACGCATGCAGGTCCGCGAATCCGTGGACGCCAAAACCCGCCTGCTCCGGGACGAAAACGCGCTCGCGCTCATCGCCCGCGCCGCGGAAATAATCACCGAAGCCTACCAAAAAGGCCACAAGACGCTCTTCGCGGGCAACGGGGGCAGCGCCGCCGACGCCCAGCACATGGCCGGCGAAATGGTGAGCAAGTTCCGCTTCGACCGTCCCGGCATCCCCTCCGTCGCCCTCACCACCGACAGCTCCATCATGACGGCCATAGGCAACGACTACGGCTACGACATCCTGTTCTCCCGGCAGATAGAAGCGCAGGGCTCACGGGGCGACGTCTTCATCGGCATCAGCACCTCCGGCAACAGCCGCAACCTCGTGCGCGCCCGGCAGGCATGCGCCGAAAAGGGCATCTTCTGCATCGCGCTGGTAGGCGCAAATCCCTGCAGCATGGACGATTACGACCTTGTCATACACATCCCCTCAACAGAAACCCCGCGCATCCAGGAATGCCAGACGCTCATCGGCCACATCATCTGCTGCATAGTGGAGGAAAAGCTCTTCGCAAAAGAATACAGGCGCCAATGAAAATCGTAGTGATCGCAGGAGGCAGGGGCACGCGCATCGCGTCGGTGAACGCCGACATCCCCAAAGCCATGATTCCGGTCGGCGGCAAGCCGGTGCTGGAACATCAGCTGGAGATGGCGCTGCGCCAGGGCTTCCGCGATTTCATCTTCGTCACCGGCCACCTGGGGGACGCCATTTCCGCGCACTTCGGGGACGGGTCCGCCTGGGGCGCGAACATAGAATACTTCCGGGAGACGCAGCCGATGGGCACCGCCGGGGCCCTCGCCTGCCTGAAAGACCGCCTGCAGGAGGATTTCTTCGTCTTCTACGGCGACACCGTCATGGACGTCGATCTCGCCGCCATGCTCCGCAGCCATACCGCGAACAGGGCGGACGCCACCCTGCTGGTGCACCCCAACGACCACCCCTTCGACAGCGACATAGTCTTTCTCGCCGGGGACGGACGGGTGGAGGGTTTCGCCTTCAAGCCGCACCCGGAAGGGTTCATCTCCCGCAACCTCGTGAACGCCTCGCTCTTCATCTTCTCGCCCCGCGTGACGGAGCGCATCGAGCCGGGCGTGAAGAGCCACATCGAGAAGGACGTGCTGCCCCGCTGCCTGCGGGACGGACTGCGAGTTTTCGGTTACCGCTCCGCCGAATACATAAAGGACATGGGCACCCCGGAGCGCTACCTGCAGGTGAGCAGGGACGTCGCGCTCGGGAGGGTGGAACGCATGAACCGCAGCCACCCGCGCCCCGCCTTCTTCCTGGACCGCGACGGCACCCTCAACCGCGAGGCGGGCTTCCTGAACCGCGCGGAACAGATGGAACTGCTGCCGGGGGCCGCCGCCGCGGTGCGCCTCATCAACTCCTCCGGCTGTCTCGCGATAGTGGTTACCAACCAGCCCGTCATCGCCCGGGGGGATTGCACCTGGGAGGAGCTGAACCTCATCAACGCAAAGCTTGAAACGCTGCTGGGGGCGGAGAGCGCCTATCTCGACGACATCTACGTATGCCCGCACCATCCCGACAGGGGCTTCCCCGGCGAAAGGCCGGAATACAAAACCGCCTGCGACTGCCGGAAGCCCCGGCCCGGCATGCTGCTCAGGGCCGCGCGGGAATGGAACATCGACCTGTCACGTTCCTTCATGATAGGGGACAGCGAACGCGACGTGCAGGCGGGCGGGAACGCCGGAGTGCTGCGCTCCGTGCAGGTGGAAACGAACCGCGACGGCGCCCTGCTGGAGGCCGTGCGGCAATGCCTCGAAAACGAAAAAAAACAGATACAATGAAAAAATTCACTCCGGAAAGCAAGATGTTTGATTTGGTGGAGGCGAACTACCACCTGCTGGCCGTCATGCAGCGGCTCGGGATCCTCGGCGGATTCGGGGAGCACACGGTGCGCGAAATCTGCGAGAAGAACCATCTGGACCCCGACACGTTCATTCTCCTCTGCGACGTATATTCCCGAAGGGACTACACTCCGGGCGAAGATATCCTGCGCGACGGGCACATAGAGGACATCCTGCGCTACCTGCACCAGAGCCACGACTACTACACCAACAATGCGCTGGTGCTCATAGTCAACACCGTCGAAGAGCTCATCAAGCCCTGCTCCGAACTGTTCCGGAAAGCCATCTGGGGCTTCATCAACAATTACAAGGCCGAGCTGGACAAGCATTTCCAGTTCGAGGAGGGAGAGGTCATCCCATACGTGCAGAACCTGCTGCTGGGCAAGCGCACCCCGGGGTTCAGCATCGACAAGTTCGAGGAGAACCACAGCAACATAGCGGAGAAGCTCTCGGACCTCAAGAACATAATCCTGAAGAGCCTTCCCCAGGAATGCGACGACACGCTGCGGGTGCGGCTGCTCAACTACATCTACGGGCTCGAGAACGACCTGGACCGCCACACGCACATCGAGGACGACATCCTGGTGCCCATGGTGCGCCTGGTGGAGAACCCTTCGACGGGATACAGGACGTCCGCTTACGGCAGGGAGGACGGGAAGGAAGGGCAGGACGAGCTTTCCGACCGCGAGAAGGAGATCCTGGTGTCGGTGGCCAAGGGGATGCTTAACAAGGAGATAGCCGACAGGCACAACATCAGCATCAACACGGTGATAACCCACCGCAAGAACATCACCAGAAAGACCGGCATAAAGACCGTAGCCGGCCTCACCGTCTATGCAATTCTGAATAATCTGCTGGAAATCAGCGACATACCGCAGTAGCGGCAGAGGGGCCGCACAGCGGCGGAGGCAGGCCTATTTCCTGTCCAGCACCTCGTAAACGGAGTTGTTGGATATGTATTCCGGAACTATTTCCTTCATGACCTTCACCGTGGCCATGGGATCGTAGGTCTTGGCGGCGGCCACCAGGTCGTCCACCTGCCTGCAGGCCACGTCGTAGTCGTACTCGCGCACCTCGGCGATGCGGATTTTCTCGTGGAAGGAAGGCTTGGTGTTCTCCGTGTTGCTCAGCACCTCTTCGTAGAGCTTCTCCCCCTCGCGCAGGCCGGTATATTTGATTTCCACGTCCTGTGCGCCGGAAAGGGTTATCATGCGCTTGGCCAGGTCCGCTATCTTCACCGGCTCGCCCATGTCGAACACGAAAATCTCGCCTCCGTTGCCCTTGGTGCCCGCCTCAAGCACCAGCTTGCAGGCCTCGGGGATGAGCATGAAGAAGCGCACTATGTTCGGGTCCGTCACCGTGACGGGGCCGCCTTCCTTTATCTGCCGGCGGAAGAGGGGGATTACGGACCCGTTGGACCCCAGCACGTTGCCGAAACGGGTGGTGACGAACTGGGTGACGCCGGGCACCTTGCCGGCGGCGACGGCGCGGTTAAGGCTCTGGCAGTAAATCTCGCAGATGCGCTTGCTGCAGCCCATGACGTTCGTGGGGTTCACCGCCTTGTCGGTGGAAATCATCACGAACTTCTTGACGCCGTAGCGTACCGACGCGTCCGCTATGACCTTGGTGCCGTAAACATTGTTGAGCACGGCCTCCTGCGGGTTGTCCTCCATCATGGGCACATGCTTGTAGGCGGCCGCGTGGAAGACGTAGTCCGGCCTGAACTCGCGGAACATCTTGTCGATGCGGGTGGAGTGGCTGATGGAGGTGACCACGGTGCTCACCTTTATGCCGGGGAAATCATGCGCCATCTCGAGCCGGACGTCGTGCTGCGGGGTTTCCGCCTGGTCCAGCAGCAGCATGGCCTCCGGGCCGAAGGCGGCGATCTGGCGCACCATCTCGGAACCTATGGAACCGGCGCTGCCGGTGATGACTATCCTCTGCCCGCGGAGCATCTCCCCTATGGACTCCATGTCCATGGAAATCTGCTCGCGCGGCAGGAGGTCTTCTATCTTCACTTCCCGGAAGACCGGGCTCTGCGAGGATTCGGGGTCCCACTCCTCTTCGTGCTCGGATATGTAAATCTTGCAGCCGGAGGAGATGATGTAGTCCTGCAGCTGCTGGTCCCGGCGGAAGCGCTCGGTGCGCATAGGAGTTACGAGCACCGCCTTTATGTCGTTGTCTTTCAGCGCCTTCGGGAGCTTGTCATCGACATTGTATATCTTTTCTCCGAGGAGATGGGTTTCGGACAGGGAGTTGTCGTGGGTGATGAAGCCCTTCAGGCGGAAGCGCGCCGGCTTCTCGTCACGGATGCTCTTGGCCACGCCCACGCCTCCGGCCATGATGCCGTAGATGAACACGTTCTGAGCATTGTCGCTCTTGTAGGCCGTGTCGTAGAGGTACTTGACGATGACGCGGACAAGCATCATCACGAGAGCGGTGGCGGCCCCGACAAGTATTATATGCACGCTGCGCGTCCCGGTGAAGAAACCGCTGGTGTCCATGTTGGTGAAGAAGTGCAGGACGAAGTCCACGGCGGTGCCGCAAAAGACCGCGTAAAGTATGCGCAGCAGATCCACGAACGAGGAGAAGCGGACCACTACGTTGTATGTATGGAAGATGCGGTAGAATACGATGTGAGGCAGCAGGAAGAGCAGGACGGTGCGCATCAGCGGCCAGAAATTCTGCATGAGCGCACCCGGCCCGAGGAAGAACGCGTAAACGAAAACCCAGACGGCCATGAAGATGAAGCAGTCCATCAGTATGATAAGCCAGTAAGGAGCGGCCTTCTTGCTGAAATACCAGTCTGAGAGTTTTCTGAATCTGCTCATTTGCGCAACGCAAGGGCTCTTATTTTCTTTTGATTTTCAGGGGAAACAAAGGGCCGGTTAAATTTTAGTCACGCTGCAAATGTATTCATAATTTGCGAGAAAAGCAAAACCGGCTGACTAAAAAGCAGATTCTTCGGCAGGTAAACCTGCCTCAGAATGACACCAAACAAATGACACCAAACGGTCATTCTGAACGAAGTGAAGAATCTTTTTAGTCAGCCCCTGCGGGGGATTGCGTCTTGCGGCTACATCTCGTTGCCGACCTTGCGGGCGCGCTGGGGCTTGTCCAGATTGATTCCGGCGGCGGTCGCGATGGCCACGAGGACGTTCCAGCCGGCGCAGAGATATACGTACTGCTGCAACAGGCCGGCCTCCGGCACCACTATGGTGGGGAACGGAGTGGGCTTGGTGTCGATGGCGACCACGTGCACGTTGGCTCCGCCGAAAACTGTCTGGTATTTCTGGTACTCGCTTTCGATGGGGTTGATGACGAAGACCAGGTCGCCGTCCTGCATCACCTCTTCGGGGCCGTGGAGGGCGTAGGTGCCTTCGAGGAAGTCGCTCTTGCGGCGTACTATCTCGTTGGTCTTGAGGGTGAGCTCCTCGGCGACGCCGTCATTGAGGCCAGCGAAGTAGAGGGTGGTGGCCTTTCCTGCCCAGTCGATCACCTCCCGGGGAATTTCCAGGGTGAGGGCGGTCTCTATCTTTTCGGGAAGGCCCTCGAGGGCTGCGGCGAAGTCCTTGCCGGCGAGCTTCCAGACGACGGCCTCGCAGAAGAGGGCCTGCTCGACGACGCTCTTGGTGGCGGCGACGGCATTCTCCCAGCCGCAGCCGAGCACATGGGTTTTCACGCATACCGACTCGAGCGGGGTGAGGGCGTTGGCGGTGATGCCGTAGAATTCCTTGTGGCCCTGGCTCTTGAGCTGGTTCGCGAGCATGAGGGTTTCCTTGGTGCGTCCGGAGTTGGAGTCGCAGATGACGGTGTATTTCGAGAGGTCGTACTCGCATGCCTGATGCGAGCCTTCCGTCTGCACCCTCTCTTCGAGGCCGAAGGAGAGCGCCTTGCGGATGGCGTTCTTTGCGGGCATGATGCGGCTGGAGCCTTCGCCGGAAATCATGAGGCGGCCGGTCCTCTTCACTGAATCGACTATGAAGCCGGCGGCCCCGGGGTTGAACTTGCGGACGGTTTCTACCGTGTCCATCATCTCTTTTACGAGATAATACTGGGAATACTTGGGTTCTTCGAGGTTCATATCTTTTGCTTTACGTTGGCGGAGTTCGGGGCAAATATAATAAAATCAGTAACGCGATTCTACCGATTTCCAGTCTATTATGTCCCAAATTGCGGCAATATAGTCGGGGCGGCGGTTCTGGTAGTCGAGGTAGTAGGCGTGCTCCCACACGTCGAAGGTGAGAATGGGCTTGAGCCCGTGGGCGACGGGATTGTCGGCGCCGGTGTACTTGCCGATGGAAAGGGCGCCGCGGGCGTCCGCCTGGAGCCACGCCCAGCCGGAACCGAACACTCCGGCCGCGGCGGCGGAGAACTGCGCGCGGAACTCCCCGAAAGAGCCGAACGCCGCGCCGATGGCGTCTTTCAATGCTCCGGAGGGCTCATTCTGCGCAGGTTCGGGGGAGAACTGCAGGAAATACATGTTGTGGTTCAGCGTCTGCCCGGCGTTGTTGAAAACGGCCGTCAGGCCTTCGGCGGCGGACTTGCGGATGAGTTCTTCCAGCGTCATGCCGGCCATGGGGGTGCCTTCGACGGCGGCATTGAGGTTCTTGACATATGTGGCGAGGTGCTTTCCGTGGTGGAACGCGAGGGTGTCGTCACTGATGGCGGGGGACAGCGATTTGTAAGGGAGGGTGACAAGGGTTTCCATATCTGTTTGCCGTTGATTGTTTTGCAAATATAACGAAAATTTGCTTTTCAGCGGCTGCGGCGGAGTATTACAGACGGGCGGCCGGAAATTATTTTTCGGCGCGGTGGCCGAAAAACCAATTTCCGCTCCGCTGTCCGCCGCAGATTCTTCGCTGCGCTCAGAATGACAGTTCCGCTGAGCTGCGGCAGATTCTTCGCTGCGCTCAGAATGACAG
>FLNY01003726.1_pt1 | contig 25667 bp, 25 predicted proteins | sample 1140381 | NCBI WGS metagenome assembly FLNY01 (sample SAMEA3878172, study PRJEB12797) | bioreactor metagenome | biome: Moose rumen | place: Sweden | collected 2011-10
GGGGGGGGGGGAAATCTCATACCACAAAATGAATCTACGTTCATTTTGAAGCCGTTGTCACCATATATCCGCATGCTCATGTTCATCTTTTTCAGCGCGCAAAGATACGAAATATTTCCTTACCCCCCCCCCATAAAATTTTAAATTTTTTTAAATTTTTTTCCGAGACGCAACAAATCACATCTTTACTCTCTACTCTAAACTAAAAAACTGACTCTAAACTCTAAACTCTAAACTCTAAACTTTAATCTTCTAAACTTATAATCTTATAAACTAATCTAAACTCTAAACTAAAAAACTGACTCTAAAGACTAAAGACTAAAGACTAAAGACTAAACTAAAAGGATTTCTCCACTCCGCTCTAAATGACACACTATCATCTCCCCTCAAACTTCCTCACCAACTCCTCCGGCGACAATCCGAGATTTTCGATAGACGCCCTGCAGTCGGCGGCAAACTCACCGTCGGGATACATCTCAAGATACTGTGTGTAAAGCCTTCTGGCCATATCGAGGTTGTTGTACCGCGTCTCGAAGACAAAAGCCTTCACGAACAAAGCCGCCTCGGTGCGCGGATAGTCGGGATAATCTTTTATCAACTTGTCGATAATCGAAATGGTGCGCTGCGGCTCGTTGAGGTTCATCGACACATCCATGGCCTTGAACAGGCATTCGGGAGCCTTGGCGTCATCAGGGTGTGCATCGGCGAAATCGCAATATGCCGACACCAACTCACTCGCAACATCGGGAACAATGGCATTATCATCAGAGAAGACTTCTTTCTCCAATTTTTCAATTCTCCGCGTCGGGTCGTAACTGTCACAACCCACGAAAAACAATGTGCCTAATAATAAAATCACTAATCTTTTCATAACTATTCATTTTTTTAGATGCTATAAATCACATCTCAACTTTAATCTTCTAAACTTTTAATCTTCTAAACTTATAATCTTCTAAACTAATAATCTTCTAAACTAATCTAAACTAAAAAGATTTATTCACCAAAGGTGAATGCTTTCGCTTCGCTCAGGTCTCCACTCCGCTTCGCTCCGGTCGAAATGACAACCTTACTCTAAACTAAAAAACTGACTCTCAACTCTCAACTCTAAACTCTAAACTCTAATCTTCTAAACTTATAATCTTATAAACTTATAATCTTATAAACTTATAATCTTATAAACTTATAATCTTATAAACTAATCTAAAGACTATCTCCGGTGTTTCTTATTCGGAAAAATCATCTTATAATCCACTTCGACGTTGCCTTCGGAAATGTTACGTAACTTATTCTTCAACAGCATCTTGCGCATCGGACTGATTCTATCAACATAACATTTCCCTTCAAGATGGTCGTATTCGTGCTGTATGACGCGTGCCACTATGCCGTCGAACTCCTCCTCATGTTCCTCGAAATTCTCATCCATATAATACAGCCTCACCTTGCTTGGCCTTTCCACGTCTTCGCTCATGTCCGGAAGGCTCAGACATCCCTCCTTAAACGTCCACGGCTCACCCGAAAGCCCAAGAATCTCGGCGTTTATAAACACTTTTTTCACTCCGGCGCCATCCGGATATTTATCCTTAAAAGGGTCACAATCGATTACGAAAAGACGTATCGGCCTGTTGATCTGCGGTGCCGCGAGTCCAACGCCATCAGTGTAATACATCGTCTCAAACATATCAGCTATAAGCTGTTGAATCTCAGGACTATTTTCTTCAATATCTTCGGCCACATGTTTCAAAACAGGATGACCGTAAGCCACAACTGGTAAAACCATTTTTTATATTTTAACTTTTAATTACTCTAAACTAAAAAACTGACTCTAAACTCTAAACTCTCAACTCTAAACTAAAGACGCCATATACGATTGCAATATTATCGTCGCGCTGATAGTATCGACGAGTTCCTTGTTCTGCCTTGCTTTCTTGCCCAGACCCGCATCAATCATAGTACGATGTGCCATCACGGAGGTGAAGCGTTCGTCGAAGCGTTTTATCTCCATGTCGGGCAGCGTTTTTCTCAGTTGTTTCAGAAACGGCTCGATGTACTGTGCCGATTCCGAGGGGTTATTATGCATGTCTTTCGGCTCACCCACCACTATCTCATCCACTTGTTCAGTTTTCGTGTAATTCTTAATGAATTCCAGCAAATCGCACGCTCTCACCGTCGTCAAGCCGTTGGCAATGATACGCAGAGGGTCGGTCACGGCGATGCCGCAACGCTTTCTGCCATAATCTATTGCCATTATCCTGCCCATCTTCGAAATTTTTTGCAAAAATAATGAAAATTTTTGCCGGTGTATTAAAAATTTTTGTAATTTTGCACCCGCAAATCCAGATGGTAGATGTAGCTCAGCTGGTTAGAGTACCGGATTGTGGTTCCGTGGGTCGTGGGTTCGAATCCCACCTTCTACCCTCAAACTTGAACATCTCTTAACGCCTCGTTGAGAGATGTTTTTTTATCCGTCGATGCACTTCTCTTCTTGATTATCAAGGCACAAGCCACCTGGAAGTCGCCAGCCGGAAAATGTTTGGTGTACGAGCCAGGCACCACCACGGAGCGCGCCGGCACCACGCCTTTATACTCAACAACTTCAGGTCCTGTCACATCCAAAATCTTGGTCGATTGCGTGATGACGGTGTTCGCCCCGAGCACCGCCTCTTCTTCTATCCTCACGCCTTCCACCACTATGCATCGCGACCCGATGAAACAATTGTCCTCAATGATTACCGGGGCTGCCTGCACCGGCTCCAGCACGCCGCCAATGCCCACGCCGCCGCTGAGATGCACATTTTTGCCTATCTGCGCGCACGAGCCCACCGTAGCCCAGGTGTCAACCATAGTTCCGCTATCAACATAAGCACCTATATTAATATACGATGGCATCAAAACAGCACCTTTATTAATAAAAGCACCGTAACGCACCGTCGCCGGCGGAACCACACGCACACCGGCCTGCTCGAAGCCGCTCTTCAACGGAATCTTGTCGTAGTACTCAAAGATGCCGCTCTTCGACACCTCCATGTCGCTGATTGGGAAAAACATGATGGTGGCCTTCTTCAGCCATTCGTTCACAACCCATTGACCGTCAACCTTTTCAGCGATACGAATCTCGCCTTTGTCAAGCAGACGCACCACCTCTCGGATGGCATCACGAGTGTCGTTTTCAGACAAGAGAGAACGGTCGTCCCATGCTTTTTCGATGATGTTTTTCATTGAGTTCATAATGAATAATTTTTAGAGTACCGCCACGATCTTGCGAATAGAGTTAAGTTTGGTTAAAAAAGTTTGGTTTCGGCGAGCCGTTATCATATCATAACGGGTTTGCATCGCCAACAACGGCTCTGCATCTACATCCAAAGCCGCACCAATTAACAAAGCCATTTCAGTATTTAAAGCACGTTTCCCGTTGAGAACTTCGTTAAGTTGTGTATAAGATACACCAATCTGCATCGCCAAAGCACGCTGCGAGATGCCGCGATATTCTATTTCATCCTTTATAATCTCTCCTGGATGAGTCGGGATGAACGGTTCATTATCAGACAAATTCATCATATCAAAACAAAATTTACGATGCAAAGATACAAAAATTTTTGATGCATTCACAAAAAAGTGAATTTAATTTATACAATCTCGGAATCCGGCTCCAGATTCATATATTTAACCAATTATTTCGCCTCCACTTGAATAGGCTTTCGGCAACTCCTTTCGAGTACTTTAAAACAGAACTGCACAAAAAACCAAAGCGTGGTACTCTTTTCGCTTCATCTGATTATTCGAGGTCTGGACTACCTATCAAGTCAAATTAATTGAAACAAAGCCCACGCTAAAACAGCGCGAGCGTCGTCGGCTTTATCTCTGACTTGATTTTTCAAAAGTGTCCAGTTTCCGAATAATCAAGATTTAGCTTCTAACGCTTTTCCCAATATGTCTTTAAAGTGTGCGCAACGAATTGCGTTTATCTCACAGGAAAAAATTTTTGTTATTATTCCGTGAATTAGTTCTGCAAAATCACAAATTTTCCAGAATAAAAACAAATTTTTACAAAAAATTGCCCCCATCTTACAAAAAAGTTGTATATTTGCATCGGGAAAAGGCATAAGAGCCTAACCGCCCCTGTAGTAGAGTAGCACCGTAATCGGGATAGCAAACTACAGAGGCGGTTTCTCTTTTATAACGCCATCCTTTTCATTATCAAATGTTTGTTGATCTATAAAAGCATAAGGTTTATAAACACCATTACTTTTCATTCGCCTCAAACAAAGATAAGTTTTAGCCCCCAATCTTCGGCTATAATATGCAAAATATGCACTCTCTGGATGCTTGCCATCTGTAATTTTCCTCCATCCTTCGTATAATGCCCATTTTAAATAGCTTTCCAAATTTCTCGCCCATGCATTCTTAACAGCATTAAACAAGTTGTCGTTTGTGTTTTTACCCACTATTGTCTTGATATCCGATTTAGTTATCTCAACATCCATCAAGATTCCATTTGATAAAGTGAATCGCAACGGATTACCCTTATATGTATCCGCAATTTCAAGAGCTTCTCTGCGAAGACGTTTGCTTTCTTCGTAATAATCACGTGACCATTTTGTTAAGTCTATTTCACCATCCATTGTAAAAAATGTTAAAACAATTTTGATTTTTGGAGGAATTACCCCTTATTAAATCTTTTTGCAAAAATAAGATTTTTTTCGTCATTTCGAGCGAAGTCGAGAAATCTCATCCAAAAATTTTTTATCTTTGCAAAAAAATAGATAATGAAAAACAACGAAATCCTATCCCCTTCGCAAATTGCCTGGCGACGTTTCAAGTCTAACATCGCTGGGATGATTTCGTTGGTTTTCATTGTGTTATGTGCGGTAATGGCGCTCTTAGCCTATTTCATCATCCCCGACGGCACCCCCGATGCGAACACTCAGATTCTTGAAATCTCAACGCAGAAACCGGGGTTTGAAGTCGATATTTTGCTTGTCAACAAGCCGACGCAGGTGGAGAAAGTCGGATTCTGGAAGAAACTCGCCAACGGACAGCCCTCGCCATACCGCCAAATCCCTGTTGATTCTGTGAAATTTTGCGAAAAAGCGACAATCGCTTACATCTTCAACCCGGAGCATAAAGGCGTAGTTCAGGAGGAGGTCATCGACAACAGCCTTCTGCCTGATAATCATGTCGTTCACCGCAAGTATCTGCTCGGCACCGACCAGTTCGGGCGCGACTTCCTGAGCCGCCTCGTCCTCGGCACCCGAATAAGTTTCTCGGTCGGTTTTATAGCGGTGTTACTCTCTGTCGTCATCGGGCTCTTCATCGGGGGACTCGGCGGCTTCTTCCGCGGCAGAGTTGACGACATCACCATGTGGCTCATCAACGTGGTGTGGTCTTTGCCTACCTTGTTGATAGTCATAGCGATAACATTCGCTCTCGGCAAGGGCGTGGTGCAGGTGTTCATCGCCGTCGGCCTCACCATGTGGGTCGAGGTGGCACGCGTCACCCGCGGTCAGATTCTGTCGGTCAGAGAGACGACATTCGTGGAGGCCGGACGCGCCTTGGGATTCAGAAACGCCAGAATCATCATCAGACATATCATACCTAACATCATCAACCCGATAATCGTCATCTCCGCCGCCAATTTCGCCACGGCGATACTCCTTGAGGCAGGCTTGAGCTTCCTCGGCATCGGAGTGCAGCCGCCCATGCCATCGTGGGGCTCGATGATCAAGGAGAATTACGCCTATATCATCCTCGACAACGCTTATCTCGCGATACTGCCCGGCATCGCCATCATGCTGCTCGTGCTTGCTTTCATGCTGATGGGCAACGCCTTGCGCGAAGCTCTTAACGTGAAAAAATAATATTTTTCATTATTAATATAAGGTATCATTTTTTTTTGTAATTTTGCACCCTCAAAATTTTAACGCGGATGTGGCGTAATTGGTAGCCGCGCCAGACTTAGGATCTGGTTCCGTAAGGAGTATGGGTTCGAGTCCCTTCATCCGCACAAAATAATTAAATAACTTATTGATAATGAAGACAATACAGACAGCAAAAGGCGACCTTCTCGCCACAATCCAAATCGACATCGACAAGGCTGATTATGCAGAAGATGTTAAGAAAGAATTAAAGAACTATCAGCACAAAGCGGTGCTCCCAGGCTTCCGTCAGGGTAAGGTGCCGTTCGGAATGATTGAGAAGATGTATGGCGCAACAGTCACTTTCGACAAGTTGAACAAGAAGGTCTCCGAAGCTCTCAACAACCATATCATCGAAAACAAGCTCGACATCATGGGCTATCCGCTCAGCGACCCTGAGAAGCAGCAGCCGACGGATCCTGAGACTCAGGACACCATGAGTTTCTTCTTTGAAGTCGGCCTGAAACCGGAAATCAACTTCAACCTTGCCGAAATCAAGATGAACGACTACAACATCAAGGCTTCCGACAAGGAGATAGACGCCACCATCGAGCGCATCCGGGAAGGCAATAAGAAAGACGACAAGCTTCCTGAACTCAACGAGGAGCTGTTCAAACTCATCTTCCCGTCAAAAGACATCAAAGACGTCGAGACATTCCGCAAGGAAATCGCAGCCGAGATGGAACGCCAATACGTGGTGGAAGCCGAGCGCATGTTCTATAATAACGCCATCGACAAACTCGTGAGCGAAGTGAAGTTCGACATGCCCGACAGCTTCCTCAAACGCTGGATTGTAGCCAACAGCGAAGGCAAAATCACCGAGGAAGACGTGGAGAAAAACTACGACAGCACCTACTCAAAGACCTTCAGATGGCAACTCATCGAGGAAAACATCGTCAAAGCCAACCCCGAACTCGTCCTTAAAGAAGAAGAGCTTCGCGAGTTCGTCACCAAGATGTACTTCGGTCAGCTCGACATCGCGGGCATGAACGACGAGATGAAAAAACGTCTCGACGGCATCGTCGATTCAGTGCTGAAAGACGAGAACCAACGTCAGAACATCCAAAACCAGGTGGCCGACAACAAACTCACCGCTTTCTTGAAGAAAGCCATGAAGGTGAAGGTCGTTGACACCGACTACGAGGGTTTCGTTGACGCAGTACTCCCGAAAGAGGCAAAAGCCGAGAAAAAGCCGGCAAAGAAAACAGCAGCCAAGAAAACGGCTCCGGCTGAAGAGAAAGTGACGCCGGCCGATGAGAAGGCGGAAAAGGCGGAGAAGAAGCCTGCGACAAAAAAGACAACAGCAAAGAAAACAACTAAAAAAGCCGAATGATGAACAACAACGAGTTTTACAAATACGCCACCAAGCACCGCGGCATCAACGGCTTAGGCCTTGAGAAATACGCCAACACCATCACGAGCTACATCTCCCCGACCATCATCGAGGAACGTCAGCTCAACGTGGCACAGATGGATGTCTTCTCACGCTTGATGATGGACCGCATCATCTTTTTAGGCGACCAGATTGACGATTACGTGGCGAACATCATCCAGGCGCAGCTGCTCTTCCTTGAGTCTGCCGACCCGAAACGCGACATCCAGATTTATCTTAACTCTCCCGGCGGCTCGGTATATGCGGGTCTCGGCATCTACGACACCATGCAGTTCATCCAGCCCGACGTGGCGACCATCTGCACAGGCATGGCGGCATCGATGGCGGCAGTACTGCTCTGCGCCGGCGCCGACGGCAAACGCTCAGCCCTCAAGCACTCGCGCATCATGATTCACCAGCCTATGGGCGGCATGCAAGGACAAGCCTCGGATATCGAGATCACCGCACGTGAGATCCAGAAGATTAAAAAAGAACTCTATGAAATCATCGCCCTGCACACCAAACAGCCATACGACAAGGTGTGGGCCGACTCCGACCGCGACTATTGGATGACAGCGGAAGAAGCCAAGGCTTACGGCATGGTCGATGAAGTGCTGATTAAAAATAAGTAATGTCGAAAAAACCAGATAACTATTGTTCTTTCTGCGGACGTCCTGAAAGCGAGACCAATCTCTTGATTTCAGGCATCAACGGTTTCATCTGCGACGACTGTGTTGGTCGAGCCCATCAGATGCTCAACGAGGAGTTTGCCCACCTCCGCAAAGCCTCGACACCCGACTTCAAACTACATAAGCCTTTGGAAATCAAGAGTTTCCTCGACCAGTACGTCATTGGACAGGATGCCGCCAAACGCGTGCTGTCCGTCGCCGTTTACAATCATTACAAACGTCTCAACCAACAAGCCACCGCCGACGAGGTGGAGATAGAGAAATCGAACATAGTGCTTGTAGGTGAGACAGGGACAGGCAAGACCTTGTTGGCCAAGACGATAGCCCGCATGCTCAACGTGCCGTTTGCCATCGCCGACGCCACCGTGCTCACTGAGGCCGGCTACGTCGGAGAAGATGTGGAAAACATACTCGTGAAGCTGCTTCAAGCCGCTGACTACAACGTGGCCGCGGCCGAGAAAGGCATTGTGTTTATTGACGAAATCGACAAGATAGCGCGCAAGGGCGACAACCCGAGCATCACCCGCGACGTGTCGGGCGAAGGCGTGCAGCAAGCTATGCTTAAGCTGCTCGAAGGCACCGTCGTCAACGTGCCTCCACAAGGCGGACGCAAACACCCGGAACAGAAGATGATACAGGTCAACACCAAGGACATACTGTTCATCGCCGGAGGCGCCTTCGATGGCATCGACAAAATAATCGCCAACAGAGTGGGTACCAACATGATAGGATACAGCTCCGACACTCAGAAACAAATCGACCGCGACAACCTGCTCCAGTATATCGCGCCAAGCGACCTCAAGAAATATGGTCTCATCCCGGAAATCATCGGACGTTTCCCGATTCTGACTTACCTCGACCCGCTCGACAGAGGCACGCTCAAACGCATACTCACCGAACCGAAAAACGCCATCACCAAACAATTCGTCAAACTGTTTGGAATGGATAACATCTCATTGGTAATCAAAGACGAAGTGCTTGATTTTATTGTTGACAAGAGCATAGAGTTCAAACTCGGCGCACGCGGTCTGCGCTCTATCATGGAGGCAATCCTCAATGACGACATGTTCGAGATGCCGTCAACCGAGAAGAAAAACCTCGTTGTTGACCTCGACTACGCCAAGGAAAAATTTGAGAAATCGAAGATGAACGAGACCGTCATTTCGACTGGAGTGTGACGTAGTGAAACGGAATGGAGACCTGAGCGAAGCGAAAGCATTCACCTTTGGTGAATAAACAACCAAAAGCATCTGAATAAGAAGGATTTCTCGACTTCGCTCGAAATGACAGCTATTTCCCTCTTCCTTGGATTACAATAAGCACCGTGTAAATCAAGATTTTTATATCGACGGCGAGGTTCATGTTTTCGATGTAGAGGATGTCGTATTTCAGTCGTTCCACCATCTCATCCACCGTCGAGGCATAGCCGTATTTCACTTCACCCCAGCTGGTGATGCCGGGTTTTATCTTAAGCAACATCCTATAATGCGGTGCCTTTTGTACAATCTGGTCGATATAATATTGACGTTCAGGACGATAGCCCACAATCGACATCTTGCCGCTCAGCACAGTGAAGAACTGCGGAATCTCATCAAGGCGCACCTTACGCATAAACCTGCCCCATTTTGTGACGCGAGTATCGTTGTCTGTCGAGAGTTGCGGCCCCATCTCCTCAGCGTTGACATACATACTCCTGAATTTCAACATGTTAAACGGCACGCCATGCTGTCCGATACGCTCCTGTTTATAGAAAACCGGCCCCGGCGACGAGCGTTTCACCATGATGGCCGTAAACAAATACACCGGAGATAACACAATGATTACCAATACCGAAGCTATGATATCAAAGAGACGTTTCGTCACCTGTTGCCACACCGGCATAGGCTCTGGTGTGACCTGAATCAGTGAGGCGTGCCAGATGCCTTCCTGTTTGACAGCGCCGAACACAAACTCGTGCATCAACGGTATGATTTTCACCGTCACATTAGTATTCTCAAGCATCACCAGAATCTTATCGATGGTCTCCGTCTCAGAACGCTCGATGGCGATGATAACCTCCTCAATATCATATTCTTGTATGATTCTGTTCACATCTTTGTAATTGCCCAGACGCGGGATATACTTCTCGACCTTATAAACATCTTTGTCAAAAACATTCACGAATCCCACGATGAAACTTCCCGACGAGAATTTCTGCCCCACTATGTCTTTGTAAATCGAGCAGGCGTTGCCGTTACTGCCGATTATCAAGGTGTTGAAGCCTATTTCTCCGTTATGGATTTTCTTGGTCGTACGTGTGGTGATAACCAGCCGCCCGACATACGTCAAGGAGAACTGCAGCACATACAGTAACAAGAATAATATGTAATAATACTTGTAATCAACTATATTGTCGTCAAGAATCAAAGCGAAAAACAAGACTATCGCACCTATCAGCGTCACCAGCAAGGTCTGGCCAAGCTCACGGACGCGCGACTTGAAATACACTTTCTGATAGAAGCCCGCGAGCATGTAAAGAAGCAGCCACGCCATCGGGATGACGATGATGCCAATCCAGAAATTCTTGTCATCCAACACCACGCTGAAGTCGGGGAAGACACTCGTCGGCTCCACTGTTTTCCTGTAACAGAAGAATATCGACCATGTCACAACGGACGCAATCCAATCCCAAATTACGTATTTGAATGTCTGTTTCCGTTTGTTAATCTTCTTACTCAAGGTAAATCAATTTAATATTATCGAAGTAATAGTCCGCCGATTCACCTTCCAACACTGAGCCTTTAAGATAGAACTTCACATAGGTGGCGTTGTAATTCTCGGTGATTGTCGGGCTGAAGTTGATGTATGCCTTCTTCCACGTGTCGGTTGCCTTCAGGTAATAAAGCTCTTTGTCCTGAAGTCCGTTTTGCGACGACCAGATATACATTCCGATTAGGATTTCGGCGTCACATTTGTAATCCATCTCCATCAGGACGTAATTTCCGACAGTCGGAAGTCCTGTCAGCTCACCGCTGGCGACGGCGAAACGGCGCAGGCTGTCGCCCACATGGATATGTCCTGAGCGATAATGATTTATGGTGTCGAGGGGATCCATCCATGCGTTGGTGTCGGTACGATGGCTAATCTGTTCCAACGCCGCGTATGTGGTGTCGATGCGATAAAGCTTGATGTTGTTGATTTCCTCGAAATCCTCCATCATCTTGACTCTCACCAAGGTGCTGTCGATGCTGTAATATGTCGTTGACGGCGTCACTGTGCTTATTTCGCCCGGCACCAAGGTGGTGTTGACCGTATAAGGTTTATAAAACGGATATTGCACCCTCGTGGAGGAGATGCCGTTAAGCTTCACGCCCGGGTAAATCTGTATTTTTTTGTCGCCTTTTTCAAGGATCGGCACCATGGTATAGACGCCGTCATCGTGTGTCTTCAACTCATAACATCCCAAATAGTTGCCGTTGATATACAGCCATGCGTCAGTGATGGCATGCGTCGCGGCTCCCATCTGTTCGTAATTCGACGTAAAACTCCACGGCTCAATCTTCATATATGCCGGAATCTCCTGGCTTCCGCTGAATTTCTTGCAGGATAACATCAATAATATCATCCCAAGTAAAAAGATGTAACGCAGACACTTCATAGGCATCTCTTTTTTGTTATAACGCAGATAAATGTGAAATATTATTTATTTCAAATGTTTTTTTAGCTGTTGTTTATGTTTGTCTATCTCATCCAAAATCATGTATGCCACCTTAAGCACTTCCACGCCATCCTCAATGGTCACAGGCGGTTCCGTGCCGGTCACTATGGCGTCGTTGAAGCGCTCCAGCTCTGTTTTTATGGCGTTAGTCTGCTCGCTCTCAAGCTCCATGACGGAAATTTTCTTCATTGTGCCGTCGGGCAGGCTGATGGTCATGTCGAAAGGACCGGGGTTCTCGTCGGCATCCTCAACTCTCACTATATCAGACTTTTTCTCCATGAAATCCATGGTGATATACGCTCCATTTTGGAAGATGCGGAATTTGCGCATGTTTTTCAGCGAGATGCGGCTTGTGGTGAGGTTCGCCACGGCTCCGTTTTCAAATTCTATCCTCGTTGTAATCATGTCGGGCGTCGGGCTTACTATCGACACTCCGCTGGCTTCTATTGATTTTATTGGTGATTTCACTATTGTGAGAAGTATGTCGATGTCATGCACGGTGAGGTCGAGCACCACGGGCACGTCGCATCCGCGAGGGTTGTAAAGTGCCAGACGGTGCACCTCTATGAACACCGGGTCGTCGATATACGGCTGGGCGGCTACGAACGCGGGATTGAACCGCTCCACATGCCCCACCTGCACCTTCACCTTGGCGTTCCTCGCCAACGCGATGAGCTTGTTGGCTTCCTCAACGGTGGCCACAATAGGCTTCTCGATGAACACATTCTTGCCTTTGGCTATGGCTTTCGAGGCACACTCAAAATGCGCTATCGTCGGCGTCACGATGTCAACAACATCAACAGAATCAATAAGTTCATCGATGTTTTTGAAATTCCTGACGTTGGCATCCTCCGCGACTGTTTTGGCGGTGTTTTCATCTTGGTCGTAAAACCCGACCAGCTCATATTTTTCAATCTGTTTGATGCAGTTGATGTGTATCTTTCCAAGATGTCCCGCACCTAAAACTCCGATTTTCAACATAAAAACAAAATTTTTGCAAATATACGAAATTAGTTTGATAGTTTGACAGTTTTTTTCTGTCAAGATAATGATGTTTTTCATTATTTTTGCAAAACGAAATTTCATCATGCAGGAAGACAGTTATCGTCACAAGGGGATGCGCCTGAATTTGGTGCAAGTACTTAAGGCTAAAGGCATTACCGACTCCAACGTGCTCGACGCCATAGGTATGGTGCCGCGTCATGTCTTTCTGGAGTCGATGTTTGTTGAGTTTGCCTATCAGGACAAGGCCTTTCCGATAGGCTCGGGGCAAACCATCTCGCAGCCATTCACGGTAGCGATGCAGAGCCAGTTGCTTTGCGTCACGAGAGGGATGAAGGTGCTTGAAATCGGCACCGGCTCAGGTTATCAGGCGTGTGTCCTCGCCCAGATGGGTGCCAAGGTGTTCACCATCGAACGTCAGCGCAACCTATATATGAAGACGAAATCGCTGATAGCAGAGATGCCCTATAATATCAAGACTTTCCTTGGCGACGGCAACAAAGGGCTGCCCACTTTCGAGCCATTCGACCGTGTTTTAATCACCGCGGCAGCTCCTGAGATCCCGCAAGACCTTGTAAATCAACTAAAAACCGGAGGCATCATGGTCATACCGCTCAACGATGAGACTGACGCCACCAAGCAGCGCATGCTTCGTCTCACGAAACAGCCCGACGGCACCATGCTCCGCGAAGAGTTCGGCGACTGCCGCTTCGTGCCTATGCTAAAGGAAATAGGTCGCGACTAAGGCTTATTGCACCTTGAATTTCAGATACTTAATCGTCAAGCCCTGCTTGAGCCACATCGTCTCGTAATAGGTTTGTATCGTCTTGACTTCGAGATTGTCGTCGTTGGCGTACAGGTCGTTATAATTGTAAACTATAGGATAACCGGCATCTTTCACGACGTCGAGGGTAAAGTCGTAAAGCAAGTCGCTGTCGGTCTTGAGGTTGATGCAGCTGTCGGGTTTCAAGAAGGTTTTATATCTCTCGATGTAGATAGGGGCTGTAAGGCGTTTGCGTGCCTTAAGTATCTGAGGGTCAGGGAAAGTAATCCATATCTCATCGACCTCGTTCTCGCCGAAGAAATGCTCTATCAGCTCGATGCGGGTGCGGACAAACGCCACGTTTTTCAGGTTTTCCGCCATGCCTTGCTTCAACCCCACCCACATCCTCGCGCCTTTGATATCGACACCTATATAATTAATGTCGGGATGCACCTTGGCTAATCCGATGGTGTATTCGCCTTTGCCGCATCCAAGCTCAAGCACAATGGGGTTGTCGTTGCCGAAAAACTCATGCCATCTGCCTTTCAAGGGGAATCCCTCCTCCTTGATGCGCTCGAATGAATACTCGAAAAGATTGTCAAAAGTCTTGCATTCGGCGAAACGCTCGAGTTTGTTTTTCTTTCCCACTGATTTATTTTTTACGCAACAGCCAAGCCGCCTCGTTATACTCTTTCTTTATGATTACCAATTGTTTACGGGCTTGTTCCTCATCGTTTATCCCGATATATGCCACACGCATGTTGCCTTGCTCGTTTCTCGGCAGCACCATGGCGTCGCTAAAGCCCTGTTTTTGGAATCTCTCGGCACATCTTTGCGCCTCTTTCTCATTCTTAAATGAGGCTCCAATGATGTAGAAGCCATCGTTAGCGACTGCTTTAATAGATTGTCTCTCAATTAGTTGCAGTTGTTCGACATCGTTTTTCAAGATTGGCACCTCAGCTGTCATCATTGGCAGCCGTTCAACACAGAAAAACTCGCGCGCCGCCGCGTTTGAGCCTAAGTGTTTGGCGATGAACTCGTTTGGCGACGCATAGAAGAACGGGTTCCATGACGCGAAGTCGGAGTCGCTCTTGCCTGCGCCCCATCCCACGAGCACTAATGCCAGGGCGATCATCATGGAATATGCGGCGGCGCGGAACCATTTGTAATTGTAGCGAGTAACCTTATGCGGCTTGTCTTCTTCCTCTTCATGTACCGTCATGAGGGTGTTTTTTGCCTTTTGCTCCGCCGCTATTTGTGTGGCGATATGCTGATATGTCTCTCTTCTGTAAATAGGCTGCGCCTTGAGTGTCGTCAGGCCGAATGCGTCTCCGCACAGGTTCAGCTTGTCGTCAAGCCGGAAGACATAGTCTCGGCTGTTTACGCGTGTCAGCACACCCATGCCGTCCAACCGCAACGCGCCGCTCGCCTCTATGACGGCAAGACTTCTCATGGCGAAATCGTGCACCATCTTGGCAGCCTCTGTCATGCTGACGCCTCCCCGCTCGGCGACATAGCCTATCAGCAAACCGTCATCGCTCACTATCTGGCCGTTAAACGCCAGCTCTTTTGATGGCGGTGTCAGGACATGGTTGATGTAATCCAAAGCGGCAGGTGTCTCCTTCGTGATGAAAGCCCCAAGCTCCGGTACAATAACACATTCATGTTCCAATAATAATTCAGAAATATATTTTTCCATCATATTATTCATTTATTCTTTAAAAACCTTTTCTATTTTCAGTATGTCATCTGGCACGTCAACCGAATAGCTCTCAAATTCCGTCACTCCCATGCGCACCGTGTATCCGTTCTCGAGCCATCGCAGCTGCTCTAACGACTCCGCCAACTCCAATCCCGACTGTGGCAGTGCCGCCACTTCCTTCAAGACATCACATTTATACGCATAAATGCCTATGTGTTTATAATAGATGTGCTCCACCTTATTTCTCAGATATGGAATTGCGAACCTACTGAAATACAATGCCTTGCCGTTTTTATCAAACACCACTTTCACTGCATTGGGGCTTTTCAGCTCATCCTCATCCTTAATCGGCTTGCAGAGCGATGCCAATGGCGTGTCGTCGTCAGATATCAATTCCGCTATCTGGTTGATTTGCAACGGGTTGATATAAGGTTCATCGCCTTGTATGTTTATCACCGCATCGAAGTCCCTCCCTATTTTTTCGACCACCTCGCGGCAGCGGTCGGTGCCGCTTTTATGGTCAGCTGACGTCATCACCGCCTTGCCGCCGAAGCCTTCCACGGCGTGAACGATACGCTCGTCGTCGGTAGCCACCACTACATCAGCGAGCTTCGTAGCTTTCCTCGCCTGCTCAAACACCCTCTGAATCATCATCTTACCGTTGATGAGGGCGAGCGGCTTGCCTTCAAAACGCGTCGAGCCAAATCGTGCCGGAATAATACCTAATATCTTCATAATCAGAACAATCCGTTTAAAGAGCCATTGATTTTGTCGATTACGACGCTCAAGTCCTCAGGGTTCTCAAGGTCGATGTCGTCGCTCTCGATTATCAGGAGTTTGCCTTTGTTGTAGTTGGCGATCCAGTTTTCATAGCGTTTGTTGAGGGCCTTGAGGTAGTCGAGGCGTATCGACTGTTCGTATTCGCGGTTGCGTTTCTGTATCTGGCGCACCAATGTCGGGACGCTTGCGCGGAGATAAATCAGCAAGTCGGGAGCCTGCAGAAAGGAGCTCATCAACTCGAAGAGCTGCTGATAATTCTCGTAGTCGCGTGTCTCCATGAGCCCCATGTCGTATAGGTTCGCGGCGAAAATGTATGCGTCCTCGTAGATGGTGCGGTCCTGAATGATGTCGTCGCCGCTTTTGCGAATCTCCATCACCTGACGGAAACGGCTGTTCAAGAAATAAATCTGCAAATTGAACGACCATCGTTTCATGTCGTCATAAAAACTCTCAAGATACGGATTGTTGTCAACTTCCTCAAAATGAGGTCTCCAACCGAAATGCTTTGATAACAAACGAGTTAGCGTTGTTTTTCCTGAGCCGATATTTCCTGCTATTGCGATATGCATAGTACTCCAAATTTTTCGCTAAAATACGAAAAATTTTTTAAATGGAGATATTTTTTTAAAGATTTTTAGTTTTAGACCTTAGACTTTAGGGCAGTAATTATTTCGGTGCTTTGATGACGAAATAAATGCCGATGATGGCGAAAATGATGTTTGGCAGCCAGCCTGCCATCACGGGCGAGATGACTCCTGAGATGGCGAAGACCCTGAAAAACTCAAGGAATATGATGTATGTGAACGTTATCGTGATGCCTATCCCGAGATTTATGCCCATGCCTCCACGGGTCTTACGACTCGACAACGCCGCCCCGATGACAGTCAGGATGATGATGGCCGCCGGCGATGCCAGACGTTTATGCTTCTCAATCTCATAAGGCAGGATGTTGTCGGCACCTTTGGCGCGCTGCTCGTCGATATACCGGTTCAGCTCGATGAGGTTCATCTCCTCGAAATCTTCCTTGACGAAATAGAAATCAGAGGGTTTCATCGTCAGCGTGGTATCCTTGATTTTACCTTTTCTGAGCATCTCGTCAGGCAAGAACTCATGCTCCACGAAATTATAGAGGCTCCATCTGTCTTTCAGCGTGTCGTAAATTATCTTATCGGCACTAAGTTTATATTCAAGAACATGGTCGTCGAACTTTTCCAAGGTGAACTTATAACCCGTGTAACGTTTCATGTCGTAGTTCGACATATATGCGTAAACACCTCTGTCGATTTGCACATGAATGTTCTGCCCCGAGCTTTTCATCAGGTTTTCCATATAAGTGTTCTTGAACGTCCTTCGCACCGTATCCATCCTGGGAATCAAGAAGTTACCGAGATAGAACGAACCTAAGGCGAGCAACAGCGCCGCCATGATATAAGGCTTCAAGAACCTTCTGAAACTGATGCCGCTGCTGATAATGGCTATGATTTCGGTGTGTCCTGCCATCTTCGAGGTAAAGAAAATCACGGAGATGAAAGTGAACAGATATACGAAAAGGTTAATAAAATAAGGTATAAACGGGATGTAAAAATGAAACACGACCTCATAGAGCGAGGCATGGTTTTTGATAAAGCTGTCAACGTTTTCCGACACGTCGAACACTATCACCACGACAATGAGCAGACTGATGGCAAAGAAGAACGTGCCAATGAATTTTTTAAATATATACCAGTCTAACTTCTTCATTATCAACAATTTTCAAAATTATGAAATACGATGCGACACCTTTGGCAGCATCATGTCGCGCCATTCGGTGAAGTCGCCTCCTATGATATGTTCTCTCGCCTCTCTCACTATCCGGAGATAGAATCCCAAGTTATGCACCGTGGCAATCATCGGGCCGAGAATCTCTTTGGAGATAATCAGATGGCGCAGATACGCTTTCGAATAGTGTTTGTCAACAAAAACCGTGCCATTCTCGTCGATTGGCGAGAAGTCATATTTCCAACGTTCGTTTTTGATGTTTATTATGCCTTCCGATGTGAAAATCATGCCGTTACGACCGTTTCTGGTAGGCATCACGCAGTCGAACATGTCAACGCCGCGGGAAATGGCCTCTATGATGTTGGCTGGAGTACCCACTCCCATAAGGTAACGAGGCTTGTCTTTCGGCAAGATGGCGTTCACCACCTCTATCATCTCATACATCACCTCCGTAGGCTCGCCCACCGCCAAGCCGCCGATAGCGTGACCGTCACAGTCTTTAGAGGCGACAAACTCAGCTGATTCCTCACGCAGGTCGCGATAGGTACAGCCTTGCACTATGGGGAAAAGCGATTGATTATAACCATATTGCGGTTCCGTCTCGTTGAAACGTCTCACACAGCGGTCGAGCCAGCGGTGCGTGCGTCCCATCGCCTCTTTTGCATATTTATAGTCGGAGGTGCCGGGTGCGCATTCGTCGAACGCCATGATGATGTCGGCGCCGATGGTGCGCTCGATGTCCATCACACGCTCGGGGGTGAACAGGTGTTTCGAGCCGTCGATATGCGAGCGGAACTCCACGCCCTCCTCTTTCATCTTGCGAATATCCGTCAGGGAGAAGACCTGAAAGCCGCCGCTGTCGGTCAAAATCGGGTGATGCCAGCCGTTGAACTGATGCAACCCGCCGCATGAGTGCAGCACATCCAAGCCCGGACGCAGATACAGATGATATGTGTTGCCAAGGATTATCTGCGCCTTGATTTCATCCTCCAAGTCCCTCACATGCGTCGCCTTCACGCTTCCGACAGTGCCGACGGGCATGAAAATAGGTGTCTCGATGTCACCGTGGTCGGTGGTCAAAACGCCGGCGCGCGCATCGCTTTTCGCATCGTTCTTGACTAAACTGTATCTCATCTGCAAATTTTGCGCAAAAATACAAAATTTTAGAATACAGAAGACAGAAGTTAGAAGACAGAATATTTTTTGAAAGTTTGTAAAGTTTTGTCTTCATTTCATTTCGTTCCGGTAGAAATAATGAAAAATCTAATGGCTAATGGCAAATAGCTAATGGCTTTTTTGTATCTTTGCAAAATCAAATGATATTGAAAATGGAAATCGTTTTTAACTATAATAGTTTGAGTTTCATAGTGTTATGCGTTTTCGGCCTTTGCTGGCTGATTCAGATGTGCTATTTCTGGGGGCTATTCAGCCGTCTGGCCTTCTTCAAAAGGAAGAAATACGATAACGACTCGCCTGACTACGAGCCTGTCTCCGTAATCGTTTGTGCCAAAGACGCTTACGAATATCTCATCGACCTTGTCCCGAGGATTTTGTCGCAAGATTATCCCGATTTCGAGCTTGTCATTGTCAACGACTGCTCCGGCGACGAGACCGCCGATTATCTCAAGGAATTGGTTGACCGCCATCCTGACGTCAATGTGGTGACTCTCACGCAGAGCCTCAACTTCTTCCACGGCAAGAAATTCCCGCTCAGCATGGGCATAAAATCGGCGAAACACGACCTCTTGCTGCTCACCGATGCCGACTGCATGCCTGAAAACGACCAATGGATCAAAGGAATGGTCGGCACTTATCAGAAAGATACCGAAGTAGTGCTCGGATATGGACCGTATTTTACACGTAAAGGTCTGTTAAACAAGCTGATACGCTTCGATACGCTCTATACGGCCATACAATATCTGTCGATGGCGTTGGCGAAGATACCGTACATGGGTGTGGGCAGAAACCTGTCGTATCGCCGCGAATTGTTCTACCGGAACAAAGGGTTCACATCGCATTACAACATCCCGTCGGGCGATGACGACATCTTCATCAGCCAGGTGGCAAACAGCAAAAACACGCGCATCTGCATCGACCCGCATTGTCGTGTGGAATCGGAGCCTAAACACTCATTCAGCAGCTGGATTCATCAGAAACGCCGTCACTATTCCACGGTCAACATGTATAAGCCTCTGACAAACAGGATGTTAGGCACTTTATTGGCAAGCAGGCTCTTATATTACGCCTCGGCAATAGCTCTGTTTTGCCTGCCTCACGCCTTCGCGATAAACCAGACATACCTAATCTATTATATGACGATAGGCGTCGTCATGCTGTTGCACGCCGTCAGCATGGACGTGATATACATAAAATCAGCTAAACAATTGGGAGAGAAGAGGTTATATCTTTTCTTCGCTCCCCTTTACGATTTGTTTTTCACGATTTTCACCACCTTGTTGGGCATCAGAAACACCGTCGCGAAGCCCAAAGAATGGTGATTCATTTCACTATTTTCTTGGTTAATCCGTTGACTCTCACGAAGTAAACACCATTTTCCCAATCTGATGTGTCGAATATAATCTCGTTTTGCGCTTCCGCGGATGTGATTTTTTGTCCGACAGAATTGAAAACTTCTGCGTTCATCACGCCTTCCTTAACAATAACCAATTGATTATCAAATGGATTTGGATAAACCTCAAAAGATTCCGCATTGATTTCGCCAACCGACAGACCATATTGGCATTCGATAGCTCCGAGGTCTATTGCACCATTCACAATACGTTGATTTCCAAGCAAGTCAGGACCTGTGACACCTGTCACGGTTTTGTCGCCGGCATCAACGCAGACCGAAGATCTGTCGATCGAATAGTCGCCGGCATCGGGATTGGTGAAACGCGGATAGTTCCCCTCACCGGCACCATCGTTTTCATCGGCCAAATCTATTATATTCGTTCCGGAAAATCCGCCTTGTACGGCGCAGTATTTGAACGTTGACGTCCCGTATATCTGATTGGCGATGCCATTCTTGGTGTTTCCCCAGAAAACACTGTTATAGAACTTGTTGTATTTCGACTCGTTATAGATTCCGCCTCCGTTCTCAACAGATTGATTGTCAACGAAGTCGCAGTTTATCACTGTGATTTTGCCTTTGTTATACATGGCGCCGCCTAAGTTTGCCGTGTTATGGTCAAAAATTGTGTTCACAATCTTGCTTTCCTTGTTGGCGTAGATATAATACGCGCCACCTTTTGTCATGGCGGCATTGTCGGTCAGGCGGCAGTTGAGCAGATATGCGCCTGTCATGTCGCAGATGGCGCCGCCGAGCGAGCCGTAGTTGCCCTCGAAAGTGCATTTGGTGAATTTCACTGTGGCGTTGTCGTAGAATGCCGATATGACATAGGCGCCGCCACCGAATCCGTTGGCGGTGTTGTCCAAGAATTTACAGTTCTCGAAGCGGCTGTTACAGCACAGATACGCGCCGGCGCCAGCGCCGGCGCTGCCATTACGGATAGTGAAGCCATCCCAGATGGAATACTCATGGTTTTGGAAATGGTCGGTCTGATACACCACCCTGCGAGCGTTCTGCCCGTCCAAGATGGTCGGGTTGGACTCAAAATCACGGTCATCGAGGTTGAAGTCGGGAGTCTCGTCACCCGCAAACCCGCCATAAACACGGTTGTTCTTGTAAATCAGGAAGGCTCCGTTGGCATTGGTGGTGTCACCGTAATAAATGCCTGTCTTCACCCACACCCTTACCGATGACTCGCAGGCGCGCGCCGTGGCATATTCAAGATTAGAAGTGGCGTAGCTCCACGACGAGCCGTCGCCGCCGCCGTCGGGCGTCACATAGATAATCCCGTTGTCATCGGCGTTGATTTCCAACGGATAGATATTCATCACCACAGCCTCGTTGTTATGATAGCCCGCCACATCGTTGATGCTGTAATAATCGTTGCCCGAGCCGCTCCATCCAAGATTGAAATGAAAATAATCGTTGCCGTCGTAGCCGTCGCACACTATAGCATGACCGCCACCCGAGTCGCTGGTGCCGGAGAAATACAAGGGACGTGACATGTCAAGCTCGCTCTTGATAAGCGCAATCCATTCATCCTCAGTGTATTTGCTGCGTTCCTGATACGACGCGGCGCAATAGCCGAAATATTGGCGCAATGCTGTCTCCACGTCTTTGGAATACGCTCCGCTGCCGTCGGGACTGAAGTTCATGTCAACGCTCACACCGCAGTGATACATCAGCAGGGCGACAGCTCTCGCCGCCTCATTAGCCTGACTGCCAAGCGAATTGGGCATTATCGACCAGTTGTATGTGGTGGCACCGAAATTAGCCGACTGCTCGCCGTATGTGCCGTGGACATACGAATGATAGCCGTGTCCGTGCACGGGATGCTCCCAATATTTCAAAATCTGAGCCATGGCACACGCCACGCAACCGGCGTAACAGTGGTTGCCAGCCCAATAATTGTTGCACTGCGGCGCATAATAGTTATAAGGATAATCCTGATTCCACAAAGTCTGTATCAAAGGCTCAACCGTTTTGGCATTCCTTGCAACGGGCAACTCATTGTTTTCCAGCAAGTTCCATTCCAGCTCCACATTGTCGTTCATCAAAATGTCATAGGCGGCGCAATAATCGATGTTTTTACTGTAATTGTTGATGAAATAACGGGCTGGCTCAGGAATCTCACCTTCATAGCTATGTCGTAAAGAATAAGCCAAAACAGGTTTCACATTTTTCGATGCCGCGACAATCACAAAACCACCGCCCTCAACATTGAAAATGTATAGATTAGGTTGCCCGTCAGAACCGTTTTCGGTATGGAAAAGATTCAGGCACACCTCGTTTTTACCCGTTTTATTAGCAATGAAATTTCCGCCTATTTTCTTTGCAAACGCCTCATCCACAAAGCTTTGCGCAAACAATCCACTTGTCGGGACAAAAATCGCAAGTAGAGAAAATGCTATCTTAAAAAAAAATTTCTTCATTTTTTCGTCAATTTGATGGTGCAAAGATATAAATTTCTTAAATTTGCAGGTTAAAATATCGAAAATTAATACAAAAAATACAGTCAAATGAATGATTTTCAAAAGGAGATACTTGCCGGCATCCCCGATGAGCTGCCGCAGGTTAAGGAGTATGACAAAAACATCAACCATGCGCCGAAACGTAAGGATATCTTGACAAAAGAACAGAAACGACTCGCCTTGAAGAATGCCCTTCGTTATTTTCCGGAGAGGCTTCACGCGCAGCTCGCGCCGGAGTTTTACGATGAACTTGAGACCTACGGACGCATTTACATGTACCGTTATCGTCCTTCATACAAGATGTACGCCCGTCCTATCGACGAATATCCGGCGAAATGCCGTCAGGCGGCAGCTATCATGCTGATGATTCAGAACAACTTAGATCCAGCTGTGGCGCAACATCCGCATGAGCTCATCATCTACGGCGGCAACGGTGCCATCTTCCAGAACTGGGCACAATATCGTCTCGTGATGCAGTATCTCGCCAATATGACCGACGAGCAGACTTTAGTGATGTATTCAGGCCACCCGATGGGGCTGTTCCCATCTCACAAAGAGGCTCCGCGCGTCATCGTCACCAACGGCATGATGATTCCGAACTACTCTAAACCCGACGACTGGGAGCGTTACAACGCACTCGGCGTGACGCAATACGGACAGATGACAGCAGGCTCGTATATGTACATCGGACCGCAAGGCATAGTGCACGGCACGACAATCACAGTGTTGAATGCCTCGCGTAAGCAAGGTGGCACTCCGGCGGGCAAGCTGTTCATCACAGCGGGTCTCGGCGGCATGTCGGGCGCGCAGCCAAAGGCGGGCAACATCGCTGGCGTGGTGTCGATAACAGCTGAAATCAACCCGGCAGCGGCCCAGAAACGTTATAACCAAGGCTGGGTCGATGAGATTCACGAGAACCTTGACGAGCTGTTTGAAAAAGTCAACGAGGCAAGAGCAAAGAAGATCGCACGCTCTTTCGCATATCAAGGCAACGTCGTTGACCTCTGGGAATATGCAGCAGCAAAAGGCATCCAGGTTGACTTAGGTTCGGACCAGACATCGTTACACAACCCGTTCGCAGGCGGATATTATCCTGTAGGTTATTCACTGGAAGAGTCAAAGAAGATGATGGCAGAAGAGCCGGCGAAGTTCAAGGACGCCGTTTACGCCTCGTTGCGCCGTCATGTGGCCGCCATCAACAAGCTGACAGCCAAGGGCATGTACTTCTTCGACTATGGCAACGCCTTCTTGCTCGAGAGCAGCCGCGCCGGCGCCGACATCTTGAAAGAAGACGGCAAGTTCCGCTATCCTTCATACGTGCAGGACATCATGGGACCTATGTATTTCGACTACGGCTTCGGTCCGTTCCGTTGGGTCTGCACCTCAGGAAAACCCGAGGATTTGCAGGTCACTGACTACATCGCCTGCAAGGTGTTGGAAGACATCGCCAAGTCGTCGCCCAAAGAGATTCAGCAGCAGATGCACGACAACATACAATGGATCAAGGGTGCGCAGGCCAACCATCTCGTCGTAGGCTCACAGGCGCGTATCCTCTACGCCGACTGCGAGGGACGCACCAAGATAGCGGCCGAGTTCAACAAGGCCATCGCCGACGGCCGTCTGACAGCACCTGTGGTGTTAGGCCGCGACCACCACGACGTCTCCGGCACCGACTCGCCGTTCCGTGAGACATCTAACATCTACGACGGCTCTTGCTTCACCGCTGACATGGCAGTACAAAATGTCATAGGCGACGGTTTCCGCGGTGCCACATGGGTGTCGATACACAACGGCGGCGGCGTGGGATGGGGCGAAGTCATCAACGGTGGCTTCGGGATGGTGCTCGATGGCACACAGGAGGCCGACAGACGCCTTCGCTGCATGCTGCATTGGGATGTCAACAACGGCATAGCTCGACGTAGCTGGGCACGCAACGAACCCGCCATGTTCGCCATAAAACGCGCCATGGAGACAGAACCACGTCTCAAAGTCACAATGCCGAATATCGCAAGTGATGAGATGATATCTGAAATCATTAAATAAAAGAGATTCCTCCCTTCGGTCGGAATGACAACCACCCTGTCATTTCGACCGAAGCGAAGCGGAGTGGAGAAATCTCATTCAAACAACAGACAATAATCAACATTTTAAAAAATAAAACGTATGAAAAAATTTTTACTGTCATTTACAATGATTTTGTCGGTAATGGCATTATCGGCACAAGGTTACACTGTAACCAACAGCGCATCAGGCGACGTGGTTGAAAGCGGCGTCACTTATCATGTTTACGGACCCGGCAACGACTGGGGTGAGTTGAACATCGGCTTCACCGTGACAGCGAATGAGAACGTAAGACTGTTTGGCGAAAAAGTCGAAAACAACGTCATCGAGGGTACGTCTAACTTCTATTGCTTCGGACTATGCTTCGGCCCAAGCGTGTATGTAAATCCTGAGCCTGTCGCGTTTGCAGCCGGCGATGAGCAGGAGTTCAGCATGCACTTTATGGCCGACGACATCTTGACGGTGTTAGGACAAGAACAAAGCATGACATACTATCTGTATCCCGCCGACGACCCTGACAACAAATTCGTTATCAACGTCATTTTCATGTATTCGATGGAAGGTATGGACGACATCAGTGCTGTTGAGGAGTTCGGCAACGCTTATCCTGTTCCGGCAAGCGACATCGTCAATTTCGACTACAGCTTCAACTCCAACGTGAGCAGCGCCATGATTGCGGTCTATAACATGATGGGTCAAGAGGTCTTGCGCAACGACATCAGCGGCATGAGCGGCAAACTGAGCCTCAACGTCAGCGGTTTGGCCGACGGCGTTTATTTCTACAGCCTCATCGTGAACGGAAAGGTGGAGAAGAGCAGCAAGTTAGTGGTGAGAAGGTAGAGGGGAGTTTGGAGGGAATAATTAACTATTGAGATGAGCGGCGGCCTTAAC
>FLNY01000041.1_pt1 | contig 25627 bp, 24 predicted proteins | sample 1140381 | NCBI WGS metagenome assembly FLNY01 (sample SAMEA3878172, study PRJEB12797) | bioreactor metagenome | biome: Moose rumen | place: Sweden | collected 2011-10
TTGGGACAATTACGAGTGTGTGATGAAAGATAATCACTTCCGTGAATACTATTTCCTCGAAGATGAAGTTATATTATGGAAAGATACCATCTTGATGGCATAGTTGGAAGGTGGTTCTGTGATTTAAAAAGATAAAGGATGGAGCACTGCACATTCCCCAATACAGGGAAAGGCAGTGCTCTTTCGGTTTTCAGGAAACGTGTTTACAAAGTATTATGATTAAGGTTTTAGAGTGTTTTAGTCATGGTGATAGGTTAAAAAAGAAAGATTGTCAACGGTTATGCGGCATCAGACACCATGGTACATGCCACGGCCGAGGTCGTACCACATGCTGTTGTCATACTGCAACAAGCCGAGGCGCTGGTCTTCTTCTACCTGACGGAGATACTGCTTGAGTGACTCGTAAGCGGCGTACAGTGCGATGAAAGATGCTGCGATGATGAAAAGAAAAGTAAGTTTCATAGTTGTATTCGTTTTAATTGTTGTATTTACTGTTTTGTTCTTGTTTCTGAATGCAAAATTACAACAAGAATCATCAATACACTTTTTTTTTCTTCCTTTTCATCTGAAAGGCTTGCGACGAGACAAAAAAAATGCGACAGAATGGTCTGATAGCAGCCATATCTGTCGCAAACTTATAAGGATCCCCCCAACTCTCAGATATTATAAGTTGTATTTTATTCCCTCTCGCGGGTTAATCGCAATATTTCTTCAGTGCCCTTGCTACGCCATTGGCCCAGGTGTCTATACCTCCATCCATGTCGAGTGACGACACAAGCTTCACCACATTCTCTATCGGCATGCCGTAGCGCAGCACGCCAGAGATGAGTTTGGCGTAGTTCCAATATTCCTTCTTAAACTTCTCTGACAGTCCCTCCATGGTGGTTTTATAGCCCCGTTTGTTTTCAAACTGGAAGTCATAGCGTTTCGTGCCGTCAGGCAACACACACTTTATTATCTTGCCTGAGTTGACACTCTTTGGCAGGATTAGTCCGTCTTCATCGTCCTGCAGACCTGTGAAAATCTCATAAGGCCTTCCGTCGAGCAATCCTACGAAGGCCAACCACTTCTCTTTCTCATTCTGAAAGCGCACTACGTCACATTCAAGCACGTCAGGACGGCGCTCTGTCATGGGGGTTGTCTGTATCTCTGTCATATCTTATATAATTCGCAACGCACCGCCTTCGCAACTGTTATTGTCTGACAGTCCATGCGGTCAGCGTTGTTTGTAGTCGTTTATAGTTTAACGATAGTTGAGTAACCCTTATTCCGTTTGCATCTGCGGCATTTCCGAGAAACGGTAAACGATGCCTCGCTTAGTATTTTCGTAGGTCATGATGCCGGCATCAAGGCAGTGCATCACCTGGCGCAGGTCGCGCCGCAGAGTGCGCCGTATGTACCATTTGTCGAGCATCGACAGCACATGGGTCAGCTTGATGCGGTCGCGCCGCAGGTCATGCTCAAACGTCATTGCCGTGACACCAAATTCATTTACTATGCCGCCCCTCACCATGTCCCCCTCGCGGCGCAATATGCACACGCCGCTGACGTATGCTCTCTGCATGTCAATCTGCACTGCGTAGCGCAGTCGCGCACCATTCTCCACTGGCAGGGCGGCAACCGACGGCAGGGCAGCGGATGCCAGCATCGTGAGCAGTATGACACACAGAGTGTTGCGTAGCATATTCAAGCAGCGACTGGGTGTTACTTAATCTGAAAGAGCGAGGCACTCACGGGTTTGTCAACCACCACGTCATGGAGTTGTATCTCCGTAGTGTCGCCATTCTTCTCCGTCATCACCACGCGCTCGGCAAGGTGGCTCTTAGGGTTGAAAAATACCGTGATGCGCTTATACATCGACTGCATCTGCTTCGACAGCGTGAGGTCCTTCTTCTGCTGCATGCTGCTCAGCGTCAGACTGCTGGCCATTATGCGACCAATCTCGCGAAACACCTTGTTATGCTGCGTGTCCACGATGTCCTTCCTGCCATTCTTCAGCAGCATGACGCTGTGGCCGTTCATGACAAACGTATAGGCGTATGGCTGCGTATATTCCCAGCGCAACTTATTGTCGGCCTCATAATACATGGAGCCTTTCGACACCATTTTCTCACCCAGCATACGCATGGTCTTCACCTGAGTGAACGTGGCGCGCATGGTCTTTGCCGGCGTGGTCTTCGGAGACGGCATGACCGTACTCTGACCAGTGGCAGCAAACAGCACAGCCGACAGCGTCAGTAGCAGAGTGGGAAATATGGTTTTAAGTAAATTCATGATGCAAAGTTACGTTTTTATTTTGATATAACAAAATTTATTACTACCTTTGTGCATTATTGGGATAAATAGCCCCCGATTTTCCTGTCAGATAGCCCTGGCCAGGGGATGGCATAGCCAGTCCGCCGCAATCGCTATCTGATAACATTGTAAAAGCATAGCGATTACACTGCAATCGCTATCTGATTGCGCTGTAAAAGCATAGCGATTACGGTGGCATTGTAAAGTACTGAAAATCAATAGTTATGAATAGCAGTCGCTGCGTGGCCATCACAGGCATCGGCATTTGGTCGTGCATAGGCCGTAATATAAAAGAGGTGGAGGAGTCGCTTCGCATAGGTCGCTCGGGCATAGGCACCGCAGCCGACCGCACGGAGTATGGCTACCACTGTCCGTTGACGGGCATCGTGGAGCGCCCTGACCTGCGTCAGCTACTCGACCGCCGCCAGCGTGCGGCCATGTCAGAGCAGGCGGAGTATGCCTTCATGGCCTCGCGCGAGGCACTCATGATGGCGGGGCTGTTGAAAGAAGATACGCTACAGGCCGACATAGAGGCAGGATGTGTTTTCGGTAACGACTCATCGGCACTGCCGCTGATTGAGGCTCACGAGGTGATGCGTGAGCACCACGATTCGGAACTCATAGGTTCGGGCAACATCTTCCGCACGATGAACTCCACCGTCACGATGAACCTCAGTTCCATATTTGCGCTGCGAGGAGCCAGTTTCAGCGTCAGTGCGGCCTGCGCAAGCAGCAGCCATGCCATCGGGCTGGCAGCCATGATGATACGTCAGGGTATGCAAGACGTGGTGCTTTGCGGCGGAGCGCAGGAGGTAAACAAATATGCGATGTCGTCGTTTGATGCACTGGGCGTTTTTGCCGTACCTCATGACGACGCCCCCACTGCCGCAAGCCGGCCGTTTGATGCAGGGCGCACCGGACTGGTGCCGAGCGGTGGAGCAGCCGCCTTGGTGCTTGAAGACTACGACCACGCACTAAGCCGCGGACGGAAGATACTGGCTGAGGTCGCCGGCTACGGCGCTTCCACTGGTGCTGGACGGCGACTGAGTTCGCCCGCAGTAAGTGGCGTGCTCGCCGCCATGCGCCACGCTCTCAGCGATGCAGGCTTAACAGCCGACGATATAGACTACATCAACGCCCACGCCACGGGCACTCCGCAGGGCGACAGCATCGAGGCAGAGGCTATTACGCAACTGCTTGGCAAGAATACGGCGCACACATGGGTGTCGAGCACGAAGTCGATGACCGGCCACGAATGTTGGATGGCCGGCGCAAGCGAAGCGATATACAGCACGATAATGATGCAACGGGGCTTCGTAGCGCCTAACATCAATCTTGACAATGCCGACGAGGCTGCCGCGCATCTGCGCATCCCAAGAGTGGCGACAGAGGCTGATTTGCGAGTAGTCATGAGTAACTCATTCGGTTTCGGCGGCACCAACAGCACTTTGATTTTATCAAGAAATCAAGGGATAAAGTGATTTTTATGACAGAAAATTTGCATAATTTAAAAAATATTAGTAGTTTTGCATTTATTTATGTGAACATGGCATCTCATAGATGCGCAAAAGAATAAAAGACAACAGAAGAAACAAAATGAAGAAATTGCTTTTCATAGCCGTGATGCTCACGGCAATCGCAAGCACTACAAAGGCACAGTGGTACGTTTACCGCAATAGCGCAGAGAACTCTAACTGGGTGCGCGCATATACCGGTATCACATACGGTAGCGTGAAGGAGACCATCAACGGACAGTCACTTTCGTTCAATCCGATAGGCGCCGTAGTAGGTGCTGTGCTATCACCAAACCTTACCTTCAACACGCTCAAGCGTATGCCGCTCTTCCTTGAGGTGGGCGTGGAGTTCAGCTATGCCTACGGTCATACCACCGATTGTATCAACCTGAAAGTGGATAAGCAGGACAGGCCTTGGGAAGGACAGATACCTTTCGCCAATGATGCGGCTTCAGTGGTAAAGGCTGACGGCACACCTTATGAAGCAAGCATGAGCGAGGTCAACAACCGCAAGCTCAATATGTTGACGGCAAGCATACCGGTAAACATCACATACTGCTTCGATTTTATCCCGGGACAGTTGACTTTGGCTCCATATCTCGGCGCAGCGTTCAAGTTCAACCTCATGTCGCAGTGGACGATCGACGATCAGAAGATTGGAATGATTAAGGATGAGCACGTCAATGTGTTCCAGGTTGCTGGACAGGCAGGTTTCAACGTGATTATCGTCAAAGGCTTCAGCGTGGGTTATCGCTTCCAGTATGACTTCATGCACTATGCCTATAGCACAACCACTAACAACCACTCCCTGCAGTTTGGCTATCGCTTCTGATACCTCATGCCCTGCATACCGAAAGGCGATGGGCTACAATCGAATAACAGACATCGCAATAACATAGTTGTTGCGATGTTTTTTTGAGATAAAGAAACACCCTTACGATGACTATAGAAGAAATAAAGGATGACTTCAACACATTCCTTATAGAGGAACTGGAGATTGACCCCCAGAAGATTTTTGATGATGCCAGGCTGAAGGAAGACGTGGGTATCGACAGCCTTGACTATGTTGATATAGTGGCCTTCGTTACACGCAACTATGGCTTCAAGATTGACAAGACGAAGCTGAAGGATGTGGTGACGCTACGACAGCTATATGACTTCATCCAGCAATACGCCTGATTACAACATGTCTGATGTGGAAAATACGCATACGCCGGCATGGAAGGGTACCACCTACGGCAACGGCTGGATGCACCGTTGGCTCATACGCCTGCTGCGATATGTGCTACCTACAAGGTTGCTGTATGCTTTCGTAGCAATATTCGTAGTGCCTGTATGCCTCATAGTCAATCCCGCACAGAGGGTGACTTATCGCTATTTCCGCCAGCAGTGGTGCCTGTCACGGTGGAAGGCGGCCTGGAAGACCTATCATAACTTCTTTCTCTTTGCGCAAGTGGTGATAGATAAATTTGCCATGTATGCCGGAAAGCACTTTAATATAAAGGTGGAAGGCTATCAGCATTTCCTCCATCTGGTAGAGGCAGACAACGGTTTCGTGCAACTCAGCGCACACATAGGCAACTACGAGATAGCCGGCTACACGCTTGTGGCTGAGCGAAAGCGTCTCAATGCGCTCGTATTTGGAGGAGAGAAAGAATCGGTAATGGCAAATCGCAGCCGTATGTTTGCCGGAACCAACATAAGCATGATTTCCATAAGGCAGGACATGAGCCACATGTTTCGCATCAACGAAGCACTCGCCGAGGGCGAAATAGTAAGTATGCCGGCCGACAGATTGCTGGGCTCTAAGAAAAGCATCAGGCTGAAGTTCCTGCGTGGCAAGGCAGAGTTTCCGCAGGGACCATTCAGCATAAGCACTATGAGAGGACTTGATGTGCTGGCGGTCAACGTGATGAAGACTGCACCAAAGGAATATACTATCTACTGCACACCACTCGCTTACGACAAGACTGCTGACAGAAAAGAGCAGATACGTCAACTCGCCACTGCGTATGTTGCGGAATTGGAGCATATGCTGAGCAAGTACCCGGAGCAGTGGTACAACTATTTTGAGTTCTGGACAGAGAAGGGAATTAGCGTTGAAAGTAATAGCATCTAACATAACATCCCCACTGGGTTGCACCACGGAGGCCAACTATCGCGCCGTGAGGGAAGGACGCACCGTACTACGCCAGCATGAAGCAGGTGAGCGTGGTGTGCCTTTTCGTTTTTGTGCATCACTGTTCCAGGAGCAACCTGAGTTTGAGGAATTATCCTTTCAGTCGGCCTCAGAGGCTCTGATGCAGGTAAAGGAGAGCGTTGACCTCAGTCGGACGGTGTTCATACTGAGTACGACAAAGGGCGACCTTGGCACTCCACTCGGCACCACTGCCACTGCCATAGCGTGCCGATTGAGAATAAAGAGCAAACCAATCGTAGTATGCAACGCCTGCATATCTGGCGTAGCGGCACAGGCTCTGGCCGTAAATCTGCTGAGATGCCAGACCTATGACTATGCAGTAGTTACGGGAGCAGATGTCATAACAGACTTTATCGTGTCGGGATTTCATTCGCTGAAGGCACTGTCAGCAGAGCCATGTCGTCCGTTTGATATTGACCGCACGGGTCTTAATCTCGGTGAGGCGGCAGCTACGGTGGTGATATGCCGTGACGATAACGATGCAAAGGGATTATTCTTTATAAACCAGTGCGCTCTGACCAATGACGCTTACCATATAACCAACCCGCATCCGCAGGGCAATGGCTGCCTGAGTGCTATACAACAAGTGACCGCGGGATTAGATATTTCGCAGTTAGCCACGATTAACGCACATGGTACCGCTACCATGTATAACGACCAGATGGAGTCAAAAGCCATAGAGCGTGCAGGGCTTTCCAGCGTTCCTACGTCCGCATTGAAAGGCTACTACGGCCATACCATGGGTGCGGCAGGATTGCTTGAAACCATACTTACGGCTCGCGGACTGCTCGATGGCATCGTCATCGCCTCGAAAGGCTACAGTGAGATTGGCGTAAGCGGCAAGGTATGCATATCAGATAAAGAGCAGACCGTAGCGGGGCGTGATGCAAAGCAGCGCTCGTTCGTGAAGATAATATCTGGTTTCGGAGGTTGTAATGCCGCTCTGCTGGGCACTGTTGGCTATGACATGACACAGCGAAACCACTGCTGCCAATATCATGCAGTACTGGCAACGCAAACGACCATATCGTCAACAAACAGCGATGTCACTGAATTGTTTCATGAAGAGATAGTGAAGAAGACGGGCAGTTACCCGCGTTTCTATAAGATGGACGCGCAATGCCGCATGGCAATAGTGGCAGCCAACCGATTGATTGATGCCGAAACCGACCGTGAGCACACGGCAATCGTACTCTTCAATCGCTGCGCTTCGGCAGTGGCTGACAGGAAATTCGCTGCTTCTATCAGCGATGTCAATAATTACTTTCCGAGTCCCTCGGCGTTTGTCTATACCTTGCCGAATATCGCTACGGGCGAGATAGCCATGCGACATGGACTGATTAGCGAGACTTCGTTCTATGTCTTGCCAGACAATGACGAGGAGATGATGCTGCAGATTGTCAATGCTACGTTTCAGAATAAGAATATACACCGCATCATCGGCGGATGGATTGACTGTAGGGATGAGGAACATTGCGAATGTGAACTGAAGATATGGAGAAGGGAAGAATAGCCATAAAAGGCAAGGGCATAGTCTCGGCACTTGGCATTGGTACAGAACAGACAATGCAGTCGTTGCGCAATGCGTGTGGCGGCATAGGTAAAGTGCATTACCTGCCGACGGCTCATGCTGAGTTGCCTGTGGGCGAGGTTAAACTGAGCAATGACGAAATGCGCAGTATGCTCGGCATAGCACATGACCGTATGGTGAGCCGCACCACGCTTTTGGGAGCCTTGGCCATGCGCGAGGCAGCAAAAAGTGTAAAGCTTGAGGGAAAGCGTGTCGCCGTAATCTCTGGCACAACGGTTGGCGGCATGGATGTCACGGAAAAGGTGTTAGAAAGCATAAGGCACGATAATTCCATGCTACCGTATGTCAAACAGCACGACTGCGGCAGCAATACGCAGGAGATTGTGGATTTACTGGGTATCAAAGCAGAGGTGTGTACTATATCTACAGCGTGCTCGGCAGCGCTTAATGCCATCATTGTGGGATGCGAAATGCTACGCAATGGCGAGGCCGACGTGGTGATAGCCGGCGGCACTGAGGCACTGAGCCGCTTCCATTTGAATGGCTTTAACTCGCTGATGATACTCGACAAGGAGCCATGCAGACCATTCTGTAAGACGCGGGCGGGACTTAATCTCGGCGAAGGGGCTGCTTTTCTTGTATTGCAGCTAAGCGATGTTAGCGAGGAGAAGCATGACAATGTCTGGAAAAACGCAATTAAGCCTGCCTTCTATGTGGCAGGATATGGCAACCGTTGCGATGCCTATCACCAGACGGCAACGTCTGAAAACGGCGAAGGTGCCTATCTCGCAATGACGGATGCACTGCGCATGGCAGGTATAAGTGCTGCTGACATTGACTATGTAAACGCTCACGGCACGGGCACACCTGATAATGACCGCAGTGAGAGTGCTGCGCTACGTAGGGTGTTTGCCGATGTCCTGCCACCGGTATCAAGTACAAAAGGACTGACGGGACATACCACTTCAGCCTCTGGCGCAATAGAGACGGTAATCTGTTTGCTTGCCATGCAAGAGGGGATGATACCACAAAACGCTGGTTGGAAAGAGCAAGACGAAGAGTGTGTAAAGCCCTTTACTGGTGAGAATAGTGGTGTTTGTAATGATAACATCGCCACAAATAATAAGAGGAAGAATAACGATGACACTGGTAAACACACGGTTGTGCTGAGAAACGTGATGTGTAACTCATTCGGTTTCGGCGGCAATGACAGTTCGTTGGTTATCACTACCGAACCAAAAGCAAGCGCTGAGGCTGTCAATCATATAGCAGCAACGGTAGTGGCAGACGTAGTAATCGACGATATGGGACAACTGGCTGAGGCAAAAGACTACATCTCTCCGAAGGAAGCACGCCGCATGGGCAGGTTGCTCAAGGCTGCAACACTTTCATCCATGAAAGCCCTCAGGGCTGCAGGCGTAGAGAAGCCAGATGCTATCATCACCGCTACGGCATACGGTATGCTTGAGAATAGTGAGAAGTTTCTTGCGGATATGACCGAAAACGGTGAGCAAACGCTCAGTCCTACGCTCTTCATACAGTCCACTCACAATACCATCGGCAGTCAGATTGCCATACGACTGGGATGTCATGGCTACAACATTACCTATACGCAGGGTAGCAAATCGCTCGACTGGGCATTGCTTGATGCGCGGAGGCTGATTTCAACGGGTAAGGCAAAGACAGTGCTTGTAGGGTGTCATGATGAGGCTACACCGCTCTTCCAGTCTGTTTTTGAGCGATTAGGGATGGTGCCTCCTGCAACGATATGCTCACGAGCGATAGTGCTGAAGGCTGATGATTGCTGATGACGTGGCGATGATGTCGTCATAAACGGGAAAGAGAGCCGCTGAAAACAAATGATGATGTCGTCATAAATGGGAGGGAAATTAACGATAAACTGCTAATTATGAACTACGAACTGCTAATGCTATCCATATTACAGAGCCTGCTACTCGCCATGGGGCAGGTAATGATGAAATTCGGCCTCATGCGCATGGAGCCGTTCGGATGGAACGCAAAGTTCTGGCATTCGTTTCTCGTCAACTGGCAGTTTGCACTGTGTGGCATCAGCTTCGGTGCGGCAGGCCTGCTCTGGATGTATATAGTGAAGCACTACCCGCTAAGCCAGGCCTATCCGTTGGTATCGCTTAGCTACGTGTTTGGCATGGTAGCAGCCGTGCTATTCTTCCACGAACAGGTTGACATAACGAAGTGGTTAGGTGTGATAATGATAATGGGCGGTTGCGCATTGATAATAAGATAGGTCATGAAAATACTGATATTCGAGGACGATATATTCAATTACCACCAGCTGCGTAATATCATTGAGGAGTATGATGCGGCCTGCGAGGTTATAGGTCCTTTCACCACCATGGAGCAAGGACGCGACTATCTCATGCAACACCGCAACGTAGATATCATCATTACTGATGTCATGCTCAGTGATACCACGACCTTTGCCGCTCTTGACCATGCGCCTTCATATACCCCGATAATCTTTATTACGTCGCACGAGGAATACGCCCTGCGCGCATTCAGTTATCTCAGCCTCTCTTATCTTATAAAGCCTGTAAGCGAAGAGCATATGACGCAGGCTCTTGCACGAGCCATGCGCCTGAGAAAGGCGGCGGCTATGCTCACTCCTACCGGAGGATGGATAAAGGAAAAGGAAAGAACATCGCGCCTGATAGCAAAAACCCTGCATGGCGAGCGCGTCATACACGTGGCGATGATACGCTATATCGTTTCCGAACAAAAGAACACCTACGTGAAGTTACTCGACGGCACTTCATACCGGTTAGACCGCACATTGGAGCAGACGGAAATGATGTTGGGCTCTGATTTCATGCGTGTTAACCGAAAATATATAGTCCCTGCCGAACAAATCATTGCCACCAAGCACATAGAAAATGGCAAGATGCTACTGCTTTTGAAAGGCGATAACGCACCGCATGTTGTGGTAAGTCGCACACGCAAAGTTGATGTGTGCAAATGGTTGAACTCCAATTGACAGTTCATCCCTGTAAAACGACGTTTCAGTAACTTTTCTTGTAATTTTTTCCGTGAACCTTACTTAAATTTCTAATTTTGCAGTCGCAAGATAACCAAAATTGCACACGTTGCACAAATGTGCAAAAAGTGTGCATTAAAGGCATTTGAAAGCATAGCGTAATCATATATAGAGTTCGTTGACGAACTGCCCAAGACCATCAGTGGCAAGATTCGCAGGGTGGAACTGAGGGAGAAGTAAAAGACGTTAAATCAAAATACAAATATTACACGATATATAGATGGAAGACTTTAAGAAGATTTTCGAGAGCCGCTACACATGGATAGAGGGCTTCATGCGAAATGTTAGACGTTATGCTAACCGTACTGCGATGATTGAGTCAGAAACGGAACAGTCATGGACATACAAGGAACTGAACGCAGATACCAACCGTTTGTGCAATGCGCTGAAAAGCGATGGTTTCAAGAAAGGCGACGTAGTGATGCTGCAGATGGTCAACAGACCTGAGTTTGCCTTTGCCTATGTGGCTGCGCATAAGATGCAGGGCATATGCTGCCCGGTAAGCTATCGTATCAGTTCTGGTGAGATGGCTTACAATATTGACGATTCAAAGCCATTTGCCATCATCGTGTGTGAGTCAAAACTGGAGAGCACACTTGAAGCAGTGAGCCATGCCCAGCACAAGCCGAAGCGCATCATCGTTGCAAGCGAGCAGTCAATGTACGGTGCGGTATGCTATGGTGAGTACGTGAAGAAAGCAAGCACGGACGAACCTGTTATTGATTGCGACTACAATATATACGATGAGACCTGCCGCCTCTACACCAGCGGTACTACGGGTCGCCCGAAAGGAGTGGCGATGACGAGCATCAACGAGGTATTGTCGGCTCACGACGTGATGATACATTTCCCGATGAGCTATAAGGACGTGACGATGAACACCACACCGTGGTTCCACCGCGGCGGTCTGCATTGCGCTGGTCCTTGCCCTACATTCTATGCCGGTGCAACGCTCGTGATACTCAGAAAGTTTGAGTCTCGCGCGGCATTGAAGCTCGTTCAGAAATACAAAATCACCTTCGTCGTAGGCGTGCCTACGGTACTTGAGGAACTGGCCGACGAACAGATGCGTCAGGGCTATGACCTGACTACTCTGAAAGGCATCGTCACTATGGGTAGTCCGTTGGAGCGTTCAGCCTGCATACGCTATCAGAAGGTGCTGACACCAAACATATTCAATGGTTACGGCACTACCGAGACGTTCTGGAATACCTTCCTGCGTCCGTTTGATTTGCCAGAGAATGCCGGTACGGCAGGTGCCTCATGCGTTGACGACGACGTGCGCGTGGTTAAGGTATATGAAGACCGCAAGGCAGAGCCCGACGACCTGGCAGCCACCGATGGCACCGAAGTGGGCGAGGTTATCATCTGTTCTCCGGCCAAGTCGCCTTATATGTATCACAACAAGCCCGAGGAAACAGAGAAGAAGTATTACAAGGGCTTCATATACACCAACGACCTCGGTACGTGGGACGAGAACCAATTCGTGACCATCGTAGGCCGCAAGGACGACATGATTATCTCCTCAGGCGAGAACATTTACCCTACGGAGGTGGAGGCAGTACTCAACACTCACCCAGGCGTGAGGGACTGTATCGTGACGAGCGTGCCCGACAAGATGCGCGGACAGATGGTTACCGCTTACATCGTGCGCAACGACATGGAACTTACTCCCGAAGCACTCGACGAGTTCTGTAAGGAAAGTGACGATATAGCCAACTTCAAGCGTCCGCGCTACTACCGCTTTACGGAGCAGATACCATTTAACGCTACGGGTAAGAAGTTGCACGTAAAGATAAAGGAGACGGCTGAGGCCGACCTGAAGAACGGACTGCTCTACCGTGTTTAAGCAAGGCTTAAACGTGAAGTGAAGAATGAAGAATGTGGAGTGAAGAATAGATAGCGAAGAGTAAAGAGTGTAGAGTGAAGGATTTTAGTTACGCAATTATAAAAAAAACAGTTAGTCCAGCGGTAACTTAAAATCTTCACTCTACACTTTTTTTATTGTTAAGTCACGACATCGTCGTAGCTTAATACGTCACCACAGGTTCCAATTCCTTGGCCTGCTCAATCATGCGCTCCACCTCGCTCAGTGCCGGCACGCGCCCTACGAGCTTCTTCTGCTCGTTACACTCCTCAAGTTTCGGCTGCAGGTTCTCAGCCTTGCGGTTGCGCAGTTCCTTCACCGTGTCAACGCCGGCAGCCTCAAGCAGTTCGGCAAACTGTCCTGCTACACCATTGATGCGCATGAGGTCAGCATGGTTAGTCCATTTCAGTATGTAGCCATGCGGTATTCCCGTAGCCTCTTCCAGTTCCTTGCGCCCTTTAGGAGCAGCACACTTCTGCAGCATGTCATCAGTAGTCTTGATGCCGGCAGCATTCAGTTTCTCAGCGTAAACTTCGCCTACGCCTTCAATGTCGATAATGTTGTAAGCCATACGATTTTGATAATTGTTTTTAGAGGTTAATAATATAGTAATGTAATCGTTATCCGATGACTGTGCAATCGCTATCCGATGACTGTGCAATCGCTATCCGATTACTGTGTAATCAGTACCTGATTAGAGTGTAATCGCTACCTGATTGCAGTGTAATCAGATAGCAATTACAATGCAGCGTGTATTCGATTGTGTATTAAGGCGTTATAGTCGGTCTATTTTTCAATCAGCGCCACGGCGTATGCCGACATACCTTCCTGGCGGCCAGTGAAACCGAGTTTCTCGGTTGTTGTGGCCTTGATGCTTATGTTGTCAATATCGGTCTGCATCACCTGGGCAAGGCATTTCTTCATATCCTCTACGTGAGGGTTGAGTTTCGGACGCTCAGCACACACTGTGCAGTCAATGTTACCCACGCGATAGCCCTTCGTGGCAATCAGTTCCACGGACTTTCTGAGCAATATCTTCGAATCGATGCCATCGGTCTCGTCAGCCGTGTCGGGGAAGTGGTAACCAATATCGCGCATATTTGCAGCCCCGAGCAGAGCGTCGCATATGGCGTGTATCAGCACGTCGGCATCACTATGACCGAGCAATCCGTGAGTGTGGGGTATCTTGATGCCGCCCAACCACAGGTCGCGGCCTTCCACAAGCTGGTGGACATCGTAGCCCATTCCTATTCTTATCATATCTTTTTTAGGTGGGTTCTATTAATTAGCTTTGTCAGATTTTCGAGTTTATTTCGAGGGCAGAGTGTCAGCAGATGAGGGAGCATAGCGGGCTATGTGACCGAGGATGCTGACGGTATGCACCGAAAGAAAACGAAAAGATGACAAAACGTCAACCCATATTTTAAATTTTACATTACGGTGGTAATTAATAGAACCCACCTTTAATTCCTTTTATTATATACGAACAAATCTTACTTGCAATCCATGCCACCGGCAGCGATATTGCCAGCATGAGCAAAAACGTAGGCCAGTAACCCAACTGCATACGCTGCAGGGGCTTGTATATAAACTCTACGTGAGTCAGATAAATCTCAAGCGAGATGCCACCTACCCACGAAAGCACCGCGTGGACTGGGCGCCACGAGCAGCGATGGAGTGCTTCGCTTACAATAAAAATCGTAGTCACCGCCAGTACTATGTAGAGCATACGCTCCGTGTAGAGTGGGAACTTACCGTGGCGCATCTGCTCAAGCCAGATGCAAGAGCCGAGGCTCAGCACCCATAATGGCACTATCATCCACCATGCCGCGCCGTCTGTCTCGCGGTTCTGCCGCACCGCCTCGGCTATGTTGATGCCGAGCATGAAGATAGGCACGCGGCTCCAGAATATCTCTATGTGGCCTACGGCCTGATGTATAGGCGTGACATACTGCACGATGATGCACCACATCAGCGGCAAGACCGCCAGCCAACGCATCACTCCGTGACGTCGCACAAGCTCCATGTATAGCGGAGCGAACAAATACATCATCATAGTGGCGGGCACATACCAGAAGGTCAGTTCGTCATGCAGCCAGAAATCCCAGTTGAAGAGCACATCGCCAAAGAGGTCTATCCAACTGTCAGCCACGGCATTGCCCGTGCCTCCGAAAGGCAGCGCATAGCTTGTGTGACCGGGGTTGAAGCGACTTATGTAGTAATAGCCTGCCACTATCAGCCATATCGGGTAGATACGCAGTGCGCGGTTGTAGTAGAAGCGTTTCCAGTTCTGCTGCTTTGCCCATGAGAACCACAGCCCTATGCCTGACAGGAAGAAGAATATGTCAACGCCGAGGTTGCCCATTCTGCGCAGTCCGTAGAACGCATCGCCGCGCGGTGTGTTTACATGAAACAGCATCACGATGATTATAGCGAAGCCCATCAGCTGGCCGCGGTATTTCGATATATTGCCAAGGTTTATCATATAGGTTGTATTTTTGTTGGTTATCAGCGAAAAAGAAACGTCAGATGCTTACGCACCGTTGTCAGCAAACCATAGTGACGGCGCATTATCTGGAAACGCTCAAGGAGCGAAGCACGATGGTTTTGCACTGACATTCCGCCCTCCAGATAGCTGCAAAGCGTCATGTGTGAGTTGAGCAACGGCAGTCCTGCCTTCTCAGCCTCTTTCATTATGCGTATGCACCAGTCCACGTCAGCCGAGTAGCGGTACTGCAGATCGTAGGTTATATGCTTTGCTATTGCAGTGTTGGCGTAGAACGATTGGTGGCACACCAGCATTCCGTCACTGAACGAGCGCCATGTCAACCTCTCTGGAGGTTGCAGCCTGCGCAGCCCCTTCTCATTGCCCTGCTCGTCAACTATCATCGTGTTACCATAGACTACGCCATATTCCTTTTCGCCAATCAGTGCGTTCAGGCTCTCCAGTGTGCTGTCGTCATAGAATCTGTCGCCAGCATTGAGAAACACGAGATAGTCGCCCGAAGCATGGCGGAGGCCCTTGTTCATGGCATCATACAGCCCACGGTCAGGCTCGCTGACTACCACAACCTTGTGTCTGTGACTGGAACTCGCATAGCTGCGCACCTTGTCCGTGGTGTCATCGGTTGATGCTCCGTCAATGATGATGTGCTCCACGTCATCGTATGTCTGTCTGCTAACAGACTCAAGCGTGCGCTCTACGACCGCACTGGCATTGTATGTGCAAGTGATTACCGAAAATCTCATCTCAGAATATGGGTTGCGCAAGCAGTTGGTACATCAGCACTCGCGCCATGCGCTCGTGACCTTTGTCGTTGGGATGCAGGCGGTCAGTCTCGGCATTGCGATAGAACTGTGCGTGCTCGTCTATCATAGGATACAGTCCGCAGAGCGAGTTCATATCGATAACGGGTACCGCCCATACGTTTGCCACCTCCTTAGTAGCATCCACATACGCCTGCAAATACTCGCCACACTGGTTGGTATAGTCCTCCGAGCACTGCCAGTTCTTGTCGTTTGCGTGGAAGTTCTGGCGGTGAATTGGTGTCATCACGATAATCTGCTTGGTGGGATACATACGCTTCAGCTTATCCATTGCAATGTTGATTCTTCCGCGGTAGGTGCTGTCGGTCATCTCCATATACTGACGTTTGCGCATTACCATCTGCTTGGGCTTGCCGTGACCGTACATTACTTCTTCGTCCTTCTCTATATACCAGCGCCCCAGCGGCACACCATTATTGTAGTCATTCGTACCCATCAGTATCAGTATGGCATCGACAGTGTCGCCATGCTCAGCCATCAGTTTGTCAGCCTGGCGCGGTATATCATCCCACTGACGGCCACTGACGGCATATACGTAGGGCGTAATGCCGAGCCATTGCTCAAGCAGCGTCCAGTATTTGTTCTTAGAAGCCGAGTTGCGTGGGTCGGTAATGGAGTCGCCGAAATAAGCTACTTTCTTGCCTGCCCAGGGGTGTTGCACCATGAATGGCTCGGCAGCGTTTACGCTCATTGCAGCCACCAGCAACACAAGGGCTGTCAGTAGTTTTACTGTTCTGTTGTTTTTCATATTCATTCAGTATGCTATTGCTTTGGTTTACGATTGCAAATGTACTAATTTTTTTTCAATTACAGTGTCTGCACACAGAAAAAGTTGTATTTTCTTGCTTATAATTCATAAAAAGTTAGTAACTTTGCAGGCATGAAAAATCTTTTTACAATGGCATTTCTGCTACTCACAGCAGCAGCATGCGCACAGCAGGTTACTACCCTGCCACAGCCCGATATGAAGCGCAAGACGCTCACAGTGATGCAGACTTTCAAGGAGCGTCACTCCGAGCGCAGTTACAATGAGCGTATGCTCTCACAGCAAGACCTGAGCGATTTGCTTTGGGCAGCGCAGGGAAAGAACCGTGAAGACGGTCGTCTGACGGCTCCCACGGCACGCAATATGCAGGAGATACGTATGTATGTGTTTACCGCTGAGGGCGTGCAATACTATGACCCACAGCAGCATACGCTGACGAAAGTTGCCGACGGCGACCATCGCGACATCGTAGCCGGGCGGCAGGATTTTGCCAAAGCAGCTCCAGTGTCTCTCGTCTTGGTGGCCGACATGGAGAAGTATGGCTCCGACTCGCAGCACGCTCAATGGATGACGAGTGTCGATGTGGGCATCGTAAGCCAGAATATTGACATTTTCTGCGCTGCCGCCGGACTCAACACTGTGCCGCGCGGAACTATGGATCAAAAGGCAATACAGCAGCTTCTGGGTCTCAGTGAGAAGCAGATACCGATTATAAACAACCCCGTGGGGTATCCCGTAGGGAAGTAATCAGACATTTTACATCACTACATGACGATATGCCCTCCGGTCACTCGCGAAAGAGATTGGACGGAGGACGTATCGTCATTTGTCGAAAAAAACATTTATTCTGTCGAAGAAGAAAACTTAAATAGTTTTTAATAAACTATTTTTTCCTTTTTTTTTGCTAAATTTGCACAATGATAACATTATGCGATTAAGAAGAATAACTAACTTATTATAGCAAATGAAGAAAACTATTTACTTAACGTGCGCTTTGATACTCTTGGCGCTCACTGCACGCACGGCTGGCAGTAGCAACGACAGTGTCAAGGCTTTGCTGTTTACTCTGACCGACAGCACTACCATTGCCGTGGACATTACGACTACTGATTCCATCGGCTTCAACGATGATGCCACACACTTCGTATTCTACAAGGACGGAGAAGAGACACTCTTGCTCGTTGACAGTGTGGAGTATATGGAATATACCACTGATATGCCAGAGAAACTTACGGTGACTTACTCAGCGGCAGGAGCAAAGGTTGTTAATCCTTATTATTTGTATGGCGTGACTGCTGACGTTGATGGAGCCTACGTAACTATAAATAATACCGACACCACGGAGGAGCGCACCATCGCTATTAGTGGCGAGACTGCCGACGGAGCGCTTACCTACAATGCCTCATACAAGACGACAATAGAACTTAATGGCGTAAGCATAGCGAGCCAGAAAGGTGCCGCCATCGACATAGAGTGTGGCAAGCGCATCGCTCTGGAACTGAAAAAGGGCACCGTAAATACGCTCACCGACTGCGCTGGCGGTAAGCAGAAGGCTGCTCTATACTGCAAGGGACATCTCGAAATCGACAAGACTGGCACGCTCAACGTGACTGGTAACGCCAAGCACGCTATCGCTGCCAAGGAGTATATACAACTGAAGAAGGCTGCCGGAACAATCAATGTGCTCGGTGCGAAGAGCGATGGCATACACTGCGGACAATACTACGTGGGCAATGGCTTTACGGTAAATGTCAGTGGGGTAGGCGGTGACGGCATACAAGCCGAGGCAGAGACACTGAATGCAGGCGAGACATGGGAGGAGGAATATCTCAATGGCTCGATGATTATACAGGGTGGAACGTACAATGTGGCTGTGACGGCTGACGACTGCGATGCCCTCAAGGCTGACACTACGCTGACCATCAACAATGGAAAGTCGGCTCCTTCGATTACACTTACCACAAGTGGAGCCGCTTGTAAGGCTATAAAGTCGAAGGGCGATGTCAACATCGACAGTTGCAACATCGTCATTACGCAGACGGGTGACAAACTGATTGAAGCTACAGACGTCAGCTATTCTACGGGTATCAAGGCTTCATGCAATGTTAATATCTCCTCTGGCAGCGTTACTATCAACAACACTGCCGACGGCGGCAAGGGTATTTCTGCCGATGGCAACGTCACTATCTCTGGCGATGCTACCGTAGTCGATATTACTGCCAACGGCAAGGGAGGCACCTATGAACTCTCCGGCGAAAGCACCACGGAGCAGGAAGAGCAGACTGAGACGACTGTTTCATATAAGATGTACTTCGCAAAACCTCAGCAATCGGCACAGGGTACCATGCCGCCAGGTATGCAAGGCACAAGCGGTGCGCAGGCATGGGGCAACAATCTGTACCTATATAAAGGTACAAGCCAGACAAGTGGAACGCTTGTTGCTACGCTGACAACTACTGAAACACTGAACGGCACGACGTATTATACCTATGACCTCTCGGCTGACCCTACCGCAACCTACTATTTGAAGGCTGACAACTATTCGGCACGCACTGGACGTACCACTACGACATACCAAATAGTATCAGACACCTTCACTGCTTCCAACGGCGGCTTTTACCTCACAATCAGCGAGAGTTACACTACGAGCGGCACTACACGTATTTACTCTTACACCACAGCGTCATCTGCCGCCAGTGAGACTGACGCTGAGGAAAGTGGCGAAACGTATAACGCTATCTGTATAAAGGCTGACAATAAACTGACCATCAACGCCGGAACGCTGATGCTGAACAATGCCGGCGATATGTCGAAGTCGCTCAAAGCTGACAGCATCGTAGTCAATGGCGGCAACATCACAAGCACGGTGAAGGGCTCGATGTATGTCAACGGTACAAATGCTTCTTACTGTTCTAACATGAAGTGTGACTACTACATAGGCAATGGCGGTACGCTCACGCTGACATCATCCAATGGCTACGCAAGTCGCGCCATATCTGCCAACGAAGATATCACCATCAAAGGCGGCTCTTATACCATCAACGGAAGTTGCAATGGCCTTATGACTACCTATGACCACTATACCACGAAACTGCTGAAGTCTGATAAGTCGATTAACATCATTGGCGGCACACTTAATATTACTGCTACTGGTACAGGCGGCAAGGGCATCAAGAGTGGCACTACCTTCACCATGGGTAACAGCGCAACGAAGACTGGTCCGGTGGTCAATATCACTACGAAGGGCAGTTATCTGTCATCCAGTTCAAGCAGTGGCATGGGCGGTAAGCAGAAGACAATAGGCGATCCAAAGGGCATCAAGGCTCTTGGTGCAGTAAGCATTTACGGCGGTAACCTTACAATCACTACCGCTTCACAGGGTGCAGAGGGACTGGAATCGAAGACAGGCGTGACCATCTATGGCGGAAACCACTATCTGAAGTGCTACGATGATTGCATCAATTCATCAGGTATCATCAATTTTGCCGGTGGCAACACCGTATGTTATGGCTTCGGCAACGATGCCGTTGACTCTAACTATGGCAGGACAGGTGCCATCACTATCAGCGGCGGCAACGTCTTTGCTTACACTACCAAGGGTTCGCCTGAGGAAGGATTTGACTGCGATAATAATTCCTATATCGTGATTACGGGTGGCATTGCTGTCTCAGCAGGCGGTGCGCAAGGCGGAGGCAGTAACAGCGTAGGCTCGTCAAGCCAGGGATATTATCTGGGTTCTTCGCCATCAAGTTATGCAAATGGCACGTACTACACGCTCTGTAACACTTCTGGTACGCCGATATGCACCTATAGGTTTGAAGCAGGAGTAAGCAATACGCTGTCACTACTCACCGCAACAAACCTCGGTACGGGTAGTATTACAGTGAAGAGTGGCACGTCGAAGCCTACGGCCTACACCTCAAGTGTGGCTAATGCTGATGGCACAGAGGTGTTCTTTATAAATCCTACCGTGACAACAAGCGGAACCACTGCTACCGTTACGGCAAGCAAGTAAGAACAGCAAGAACATAAAACGGCTGCGCCCCAAGATGCTAATTGCAATCCGGGGGCGCAGTGCTTTTCAACTTAGTAACCTTCAAGAAGAAAACCATGGTTCTGTAATCAGATTAGGACACTATCCGATTAGTCGTCCACGGTAGTCCTGCGGAGTAAATCCTATGTTTTTCTTGAAAAGACGAATGAAGTAAGAGGAGTCATTCATGCCCACGGCACGCGCTATTTCTCCCACGTTCATGTCTGTGCGCAGCAACAATGACTGCGCATACTGTATCTTCCTTTTTATAATATACTGCAATGGAGTGATGCCAAGGTCTTTGCGAAATGCCTTGACCAGATGCGACTCCGTGAGACAAACCCTGTCGGCAAGCATGGCCACGGTTATCTGCTCGTCGATATGCGATGCGATATATTCCGTCAGTCGGGCTATGCGCTCATCCTTGATGACAAGGCGTGGGCGCGCATGTTTTACGAAATACGACAACAGTATCTCCACCAGACCGTGGAGCTGCAACCGCTCATAGTCTGCCATCTGGCGATATGCCTCAGCATAGTTGCGGTAGGAGGGATGACGATCGAAGTCGTCTGCTGACAATGACGGCAGGTTAAGCTGCGGATAAAGGTAGCAATAATTCTCGAAGAGCAGTCGCGATGCGTCATTGCCTTTTACGGCAATGGGGAAGTCGTAGGTGCTGAAAATGCCAGTGCGGTCCTCTTCTCCGGGTATAAAAAACAGGTAGTAGAATTCAAATCCGGGGTCACAGTCGTAGGCATGGGGCATATATGCCGGCAATAGATACATATTGCCTTCCTCCACTGGCATCATGCCCGTAGGCAGATGCAGTCGCGCGTGTCCCTTTCGAGCATAGTATATGCGTAGGAAAGGCGATGAGATGTCGCGATTGCCCCAGTGGTGTATGGTGCGTGCGAAGCCCAGATTTAGTATGGTCAAGGTGGGGTTGTGGGTCATGATGCGTATTATTCCTCGGTGGGTTCGGTAGCGGTTCCTGCGTTGGATGTTTCTTCTTGCTTGTCGTGCAACGGCGCTGGAGCTGAAGGCTTCTTATCTGTCCCCGACCGCTCGGCGCTCTCTGTGCTCGTTGTGGTTATCCCCTTGCGCTGGTGAAGGAACCGCACGTACTTGCGACAGATTTTGTTTGAGTAGGCATTGAATATATTGTTTGCAAACAATATATCGGTAATTTTATTCTCACGCACGTAGTCCACCATGTTCTTCGTGAAATAACGGTAGTCCACCACGTGTATCTCCTCAAAGGAATAGAATAAGTATCCTGGCAATGCATTGCCGAAACTATCTTTCAGTATCATCACGCGTCGGCGGTTCTTGTTGCCCGTCTGTACCTTGGTGATGCGCGTATCACCACCCATGAAGGTGCAGTAGGCACCGCCGTCGCCGTCGCGGTATTTATAGAAGAAGATGCCCTTGTATGGTTTGCTTTCGCCCACCACCTCGTAGTTGCGGTTGACGCGGTAGTCGGTGTATGTCGTGGTGTACTGCACTCCCTTAGGCACGTAGTACACAAAGTCCTCTGGGTTCTTCTTCAGCGATATATCCTTGGAATAGCCATACATGCTGCCTACGTAGCCATGCACCACCTTTCGCTCATAACTGCTGAGTGGTCGGAATGGCACCTTTGCCACCTTCGCAAACTCCTGTGCGGCATAATACGCCCCCAGCGGTGCCCAGTGGTGGTCAGTACGCAGAAAGATTGGCTCGGCAGCGTGCTTGCCCAGTATGGTGTAAGCGTCAACGGCGTGTACGCCTTGGTCGAGATGAGCATAGATGTTATTGATGGTTGGCTGTTCCTCGTTGGATGCTCTCTTTGCTTTCTCGGGGCAGTAGAAGTCAACGGCAGTAGGTATTACCATGCAGTAGATGTTGACATCGGGAAACATCTTCTTGTATTCATTTGCCGACTGCGCATAGTCCACACCGCCTTTCGCTCCGCCTCCGTATGCCATCAGCGCACGCGTCTTGTCGCCTTTGCCAACGATGATTATGCCGCGATTGGCTATCGTGGACACTTCCTCTGCCGTAACCTTGTTTTCATATTTGCCTACCTGACGCTCCTGCTGCTCCAATTCCTCCTCGGTAGGCTCCTGTTGCTCTGGCTCTGCAGCAGCATGGAAGATGATGTCGTCGTCGCCTGTTGACAGTTTGAGCATGTCTTTTTCTCTCATGCTCATCGAGAGAAACACATCTCGGTATGGTTCTGTATCACTGAACCATGAGTTTATGGCCTTTGTGAACTCGCCACTGGCCAGTGATTGCCAAGAAAACTTAGGAAATTGTGTCAGGTCTCGTTTCTCAAGCGGTGAGAACGATGAGCGAGGGAAGAAATCGAAAACAACAGCGAATGTTGCGAATACCGCAGAAATGAGTATGATATATAAGGAATGTTGCTTCATGAATATACAGAATTTGGTGTGCAAAGTTACGAAAAAAAACTGACATTCACAAAGTTATCTGCAAGAAATATCTTCTTGCCTTCTAAAATTGCTTCGTATGGTAAAGACTTTTTGTGTTAAGGTGGGTTCTTCTTTGTCAGCGTAGATACTCAAGTGCGCACTGCGAGTATAGCGACATGTCAGTGGACTGTCCATCACTATTGCACATTGCAGGCATTCTGCAGTACACAGGTAATGCCTACTGGAAATGAGCAAAGAACAGTTTCCGCAGTTCTTCCAGTCTTTCATCGCTTAGCGGTGGCACGCCTTCGAGCGGATAATCAATGTCCAGTTCCTCATATTTATACACTCCCATGGTGTGGTAGGGCAGTAGATCCACACGCTCTATCACGCCACTGTAGCCATGCAGATAGTCTGCAACCGCCCTGACGTGTTGCTCGTCGGCAGTGCGACCTGGCACCAGCACATGGCGCACCCAGAGGGGTTTGCCAATCTCTTTCAGATATTCAAACCACCGATGGTTATTCGTTCGCGCCATACCTGTATATGACTGATGCAACAAATCGTCAGTGGTTTTCACGTCAAGCAATACAAGGTCGCAGTAGTTCATCACCTTGCGTGCATTGTCAGTCCACACGGCACCGCTGGTATCAACGGCTGTATGCAGTCCAGCCTGCTTGCAAAGGCGCAGGTACTCGCCTACGAAGCGAGCCTGCAGGAGCGGTTCACCGCCGCTTACGGTCACTCCGCCCTTGCGAATGAAGTTCTTGTATTTCAGCGTCTCTGTGAGCAGTTCGTCGGGTGTAAGTTCATACTGTGCCTTTCCGCCTGCATCCCATGTATCAGGATTATGGCAGAACTGGCACCTCATGGGGCATCCCTGCATGAAGGCAATGAAGCGTATGCCTGGCCCGTCGAGCGTACCGAAGGACTCTATGGAGTGTATGTGACCTGTCATCTCGTTAGATTTTTCCGCTACAAAGTTACATCTATCTTCTTCAAATCAGTGCCAACGCTACATACCATGTGCGACTGGCTGACTACAAGCGGAAGCTATAAGTGGGAGTGTGACCTTCCTATTTGTATTTTCTGCTTATTACCACCTTTATTCAAAGGTAATCATTGGGGAAGAACGAAGAAGGATGAAAGTGGAAGGTTTATTACGCAAGAACACCTTCAACTTTCATCCTTCTTGTTTCTTCTTTATTCTTTTGTCATTCAACTGTTTCCATCCAGATCAGTGGTGGAAGAGACGTACGCCGGTGAAGGCCATCGTGATGCCATACTTGTCGCAGGTTTCGATTACATTGTCGTCGCGTACTGAGCCTCCAGCCTGTGCTATGAACTCCACGCCCGACTTGTGGGCGCGCTCGATGTTGTCGCCGAATGGGAAGAAGGCATCAGAGCCGAGCGACACCTTAGTGTTCTGAGCTATCCATGCCTTTTTCTCCTCACGAGTCAGAGGCTCTGGCTTCTCAGTGAAGAACTGCTGCCACGTGCCCTCTGCCAGTACGTCTTCGTAGTCATCAGAGATATACACGTCAATGGTGTTATCGCGGTCAGCGCGGCGTATGCCCTCCTTGAACGGCAGGTTCATCACCTTCGGACACTGGCGCAGCCACCAGATATCAGCCTTGTTGCCTGCTAGACGTGTGCAGTGTATGCGGCTCTGCTGACCTGCACCTATACCGATAGCCTGTCCGTCTTTCACGTAGCAAACGGAGTTTGACTGTGTATATTTCAGTGTGATGAGCGCAATCATCAGGTCACGCTTAGCCTCTGCCGTAAAGTTCTTTGACTTTGTAGGGATGTTCTGGAAGAGAGCATCGTCAGCGAGGTTTATCTCGTTGCGTCCCTGTTCAAACGTGATGCCGAAGCACTGCTTCGTTTCAACAGGAGCAGGTGTGTATGCTGGGTCAATCTTTATTACGTTGTAAGTGCCCTTGCGCTTGTCGCGGAGTATCTGGAGAGCCTCCTCGCTGTAAGACGGAGCTATCACTCCGTCGCTGACCTCACGCTTGATGAGCGTGGCGGTAGCAGCATCACACTCGTCAGAGAGAGCGATGAAATCTCCGTAGCTTGACATACGGTCAGCACCGCGTGCACGGGCGTAGGCACAGGCGATAGGAGTGAGGGGGAGCTTTACGTCGTCAACGAAGTAAATCTTCTTCAGAGTGTCAGAGAGAGGCAGTCCTACGGCAGCGCCAGCAGGGCTTACGTGCTTGAAACTGGCAGCAGCAGGCAGCCCTGTTGCAGCCTTCAGTTCCTTCACCAACTGCCAAGAGTTCAGGGCATCGAGGAAGTTGATGTAGCCAGGACGGCCGTTAAGTACTTCGATGGGCAGTTCGCCCTCGTTCATAAAGATGCGTGATGGCTTCTGGTTGGGATTACAGCCATACTTCAGTTGCAGTTCTTTCATTTGTCTGTCTTTTTTATGATTACTTGTTTTGCTCTGCAAAGGTACAATTTTTTTCTGACACCTAAATTCCGCAGCACTTTAGTTTAACTTTTTTTATAAGTACCTGGGCAACAAAATGTTGCCCAGGATTTGGTCATGTCAGATTTTTCACTTACCTTAGTGCTGCAAAATCAAGACAAGCAAAATCA
>FLNY01003066.1_pt1 | contig 25606 bp, 20 predicted proteins | sample 1140381 | NCBI WGS metagenome assembly FLNY01 (sample SAMEA3878172, study PRJEB12797) | bioreactor metagenome | biome: Moose rumen | place: Sweden | collected 2011-10
GAAACTTCATCATCATGGCATACAATTTCATGTCCCTGTTCCGCCATGCCTTGATTAACTCCGACAAGAAGAAGTTCCTCAAGACTATCCGATACGAACTAATCTCCACTCCTGCATATTTGGGGAAAACGAAGGATAAGCACATCCTGTACTTGGCCAGGTCACTGAAGACTCGACGATCCTTCCTGTCTATATGGGAAAAACTGAAGGATTTCTCACTGCCATACAGCACCGAGAAATCCTAATGACCGATTTGGGTTTAACTTATTTTAACAACACGAACGGACAGCAAGCAGACGACCGGAGTACTGTCATCTGTCTCATAGCACATCCCGACATAACGTTCCTTTGATATTAACCTGTATCATATCTTATATAGAATATGCAAGAAAAAGAAACGAGTCATTCTGACACAAAATAAGTCCATCATTTGATTATCTCACAATATTACACTACCTTTGCGGCGCTCATCGGAGGGCACTGTAAGGAAACAGGGCTGGATAAGATGGTTGGCATGAGCCTCCTAAATCTTATCCAGCCCTTTTACATTTATGTATAAGACAATATGGAGAGAGACGCTTTAGACTTCGGCAAGACGAACGTGACACGCCTGTTTATTAAATTGTTCGTGCCGACATTATTAGGACTTTTGTTTGGAGCTTTATTCAATTTGGCCGACGGCATATTCGTGGGAAGAGGAGTGGGCAGTGACGCACTGGCCGCGGTCAACATTGCCGCACCGCCTTTTCTGTTAGCTACAGGCCTGGCTCTCATGTTCGGCAGCGGAGTGTCCGTCGTGGCTGCCATTCATCTGTCACACGGCAACAAGAAAGCTGCCAGCATCAACGTCACTCAGGCTCTCACCGCCTCCGTGACACTGATGAGCATTGTAAGTCTGTTCATCTTCATCTTTCCTGAGCCTACGGCACGCCTATTCGGAGGAAACGACAGACTCATGAGCCTCGTACTCGACTATATGCTATGGATACTGCCTGCGCTACTGGGATGCATGGTGACATTCATCGGTATGTTCGTCATCCGACTCGACGGATCACCTAAGTACGCCATGATGTGCGAGATAGTTCCTTCCATCATCAACATCATACTCGACTACGTATGCATCTTTCCGCTTGCGATGGGCATCAAGGGAGCAGCCATTGCCACATCAACGGCACAGATGCAGCAGTTCATCAACCAAGGTCTGCAGCCAGAACCGTTACACTGCGGATCAGTACAGTATCCGTGCAGGCAGATGATGATGGAGCATGATGACGAGTCACACCGGTACGAGCGCATCACGGAGATATGTGACGCTTTCAACAAGACGTTCTCGTCCTCAACAGAGCTCAATGCACTCACGTAAGGTATAAGACTGTTCCTTGACAAACTCCAGGAGCACATCTGGATTGAGAACGAGATCATGTTTCCGATAGCAGTGGAAGCTGAGGGAATTGAGGACATGTGACAAGTAAGTTCACGAAGAAAAGAGCAGAAGAGACAGGTCGGCGCATCATCGCCGTGCCTGTCTCTTCTCCTTTCTCATCGAGTCAATCAACATGTCAAGCTCCTCAGCCAGATGTCGGTAATCGTCAAGTCCCATCGGACAGGCCGAGAGCCTTTCCGCCATACCAGAAGGAATCAAGGCATACGCTCTCTCCTCCAACTCACGTCCTTTGTTTGTCAAAGACACTATCTGCTGTCGTTTGTCCTCCTCACCTTTCTTACGCGTCACCAGCCCCTGTCTCTCCATACGTTGGAGAAGAGGCGTGACAGTATTTGTCTCCAGCATCAGCAAATGCGCAATGTCATTAACAAGCATCCTATCCTTCTCCCACAACACCATCATAACCAGATACTGAGGATATGTGATGCCCAGCTCCGTGAGCATAGGCGTGTAAGCCTGCGTAATCAACCTCGACGCAGTATAAAGCCTGAAACAAATCTGATTGTCAAGTAAAAACTCCTTATGTGCCATATCACAACTCCACTATCCCAACATCGCTTCTATATCAGCCATCAACTTTTCCGGCTTAGTGACGGGAGCATAACGTTTGATCTCTGTTCCGTCCCTTGACACGAGGAACTTGGTGAAGTTCCACTTTATGGAGCTGCCGAGGAAACCCTTTGTCCTTGACTTCAGAAACTTGAACAGAGGATGTGCGCCCTCACCGTTGACGTCAATCTTCTTCATAATCTGAAACGTCACACCGTAGTTCAGCTGACAGAAACCTTCTATCTCACCATCCGTGCCCGGATCCTGTGAGGCGAACTGGTTACAAGGGAAGCCTATTACCACAAGCCCCTTGTCTTTGTACATCCGGTTCAACTTCTCCAAACCTTCAAACTGAGGAGTAAATCCACATTTGCTCGCAGTGTTGACAATCAGCAGCACCTTGCCTTCGAACTGACTAAAATCTAACTCCTGACCTTTGCTTGTCAAAGCCTTGAAATCATAAATCCTTTCCATAGTGATAAGTTTGTTTTTGTTTTTATATCGTTTGCGACGCAAATGTATGAAATAAACTTATATCGCGAACGATATACAGCAAAACTTTAAGTTTAATTAACATATATCGTTCACGATACAAACTACAATTACATGAAAGACGGGAGTTTACCTTCAGCAAAAAGTATGGAGGGTCGATGTGGTCCCATCACCTTCGCCAAGCTCCGACCACCTCACCAATATACATGGAGTGCAGTCCTGCCGGAAAATTAGCGTACATTTTCTCCGGCACGTCACTCTTAAAACCGTCCTTTTCGAGTGTAGCCGCATACATGGTACGACACTCAATGACCACAGTAGCCTCTTTATAATAGGGTGTACCATTTTCAGTATACACGACAGTCAGTCCGAGTTTCTTCGCCTTGTCACCGTCACGTCCGCTATTCTGTCCCATATACATAAGTACGTCAGCATGCTTCTCGTCAAAAGACATAACAGTGAAAAACTTCTCCTTATCCATAAACTTCTTTGTGTAACGTTGCTCCGCCACGTACACAGTCAACGCTGGTTTCCGCCATAGAGTACCTACGGCTCCCCATCCGATGGTCATGGCGTTACTGGCATCCTTATCACCGGCAGCCAACAACTGTGCGTCACGGAACCACTCAAAACCATTAGCTGTAAACTCTGTCTCAACATCAAATTTCGCGAATCCATACTCACTCTGTGCGAATGACACGTTTGAGAAACACATAGCAGCGCACATAGCGATAAGCCTAATCACATTTCTTCTCATAAAAAGTAAAATGTTAAAGTTATATTAATTGTTACAAGCAAACGAGCAGCTACAGACTGTTCAGTCTGACCAGCGACTGTCCTTTTCTGACAAACACACCTTCGCATGTGGCGGCATCCACACCGTCAAGCACGCCGCAATGCTTGCCACCAGACACTGTTCCATATTTTCCGTTCACCTTGACAGGCGATAAGCCCTCAGTCACCTCGCGCACATTCTCTCCATTGACCACCACCATCTTCAACAGGTGACAGTGCGAGAAAGCGCCAGTCTCAACCTCGCGTACTGCCTTTGGCAGCTCTACCTCCCGCAACGAGGAGCATCTTAGGAACGCATGTCCTTGTATCCTGGTCACCGTCTTAGGCAACAGCACCTCGGCAAGACGGCAACAGTCGGAGAACATCATAGCTCCTATGGTCTTCGTGACCGTATGGAAATCGACAAAATAACGTCCGTCATACTCCACAAAACGATAACCGCGACCACTGGCGGCGAATGATTTCTTGAACCGTCTGAACCGCTCTCCAGTCATGTCAGAGAAGTCATACACATTTTTTCCAATGGTATACTGACAACCATCCGCAGGCATACGGCAATACACGCTCACCTTGTCTGTGACAATCTCCGCATCAGAAAGATCAAGGGACACCAAGGACCCGTCAAACGCTCCGCCCTCAGCACCAGCCATCAGACGAAGAAGACGAATGTCATCACCGTTAAGACGTCCAGTCACCTTAAGACGACGCACCTTGGCCCGTTCCGCCACACTCAGCATAGCCGACAGCATACCCTCCTTCGGCACAGTCACGATTTTTGTAAGCGACACCTCCCTTGTTCCCGGCATTATGTTATACACCAGCTCACTGACAATATGTGTCATGTCGCACTTGCGGACGCCGTCCTCACACAGACAACAGCGGTAGTAACCATTGCCTGCACCACCCCATCCAAGATTCAGGTGAAGGAAGCCACCATCCATACCGTCACACACGAAGGCATGTCCGCCGCCCGCACATATCACCGGCCTACTCGACACCAACTCACGCCTCATCAATCCAGACAGACACTCTGTCGTCGTCCCGTGAGCGTAACCGCAGCGTGGTGAGTAGCCCCAGAAGTCGACTAACGCAGATCTGGCAAAGAGGATGGACGAGGACGTGGACATCAGATCGAAGTCACTGTTCACCGCCACGGCGTTAGCCGCTATCAGCTCAGCCACGCCATCCGCGTCTGACGAATTGTCTCTTGCTGTGCCGTAAGAACCTCTCATATTTTCCCAACGAGGAGAAAGTTTTCCGAAGTCCTCACTCATCAGCGTACCATTCCACGTATACCTGTGACCACCACGTCCTTGTGTCGGGAAACGATGATAGAACATCACCTGTGACATGGCGACAGAAACACAACCCGCAAGTTTATGATTGTTAGACAACACAGAGAAAGGACACCGCTTGTTAAATGGCCATCCCTGTCCCCACTTTATGCCATCCATGAGAGGCGCCACCTTACCGTAGACATCGTAACACGACTCCACACTCACCCCGTCACGTATAGAGCGAAGATGACTCCTGTACGACTCAGTCAACTCACGTGTCCATGAACCTTCAGGATTCGAGAAGACATTATCCGCGGAATAAGCCAAGACACGGTTTGACAGACGGTCCGAGTAAGCGTCACGTGCCACTATGACAAAAGCTTTTCTCATCGCATCCTCTAACACGACAAGTTCCTCATAGTCCTCCGCCACACTCAGCACATAGCCTGTCGTACGACCTCCGTGAGAAGCGAGCCAACGACTTGCCACGGCGGACTCCGTCTGGCAATAAGACACGACGGACATCATGGACAATATAAGCGAAATGAGAAGTCTACTCATAAAGATTCTGTTTTAATGCAAATAAACAAAAAAAATATCTATCTGCACTATCAGACATAACAAATCATGCCACTTGAGACGAAAGCACCGGAGGAAAAAAATAAAAAGAAGGGGCACGCATGGCAATTTTCGTCATTTTACATATCTTCGCAAATAAAAACTATGATATTCAAACTTGACAAAAGACTTTGTTTTCCTAACCCGAGCGACGGAGAAAAGGACGGACTTCTGGCTATAGGCGGCGACTTGTCCGTTGACAGGCTGTTGCTCGCATACTCACATGGTATATTCCCGTGGTACGCGTTCAAATCCGAGGTAATACAATGGTGGTGTCCTATGGACCGCTTCGTGATCTTTCCGGATAAGATTCACGTGTCACATTCCATGAGAACACTGATGAACAAAAGACGTTACAAAGTGTCATTCAACCAGGCTTTCCCGGAAGTCATAAGAAATTGCGGGGCACTCAGAGAGGACATGGAAGGAGCATGGCTCGGTCCCAACATCATCAAGGCATACACGGCACTGCACGAGCAAGGATTCGCAATGAGCGTCGAGGTATGGGAGCAAGATGAGAACGAGTCGGCGACCGACAAAAAACACAAACTCGTGGGAGGACTCTATGGCGTGACATTAGGTAAGTGCTTCTTCGGAGAGAGCATGTTCTCACTCGCGCCGAGCGCATCGAAGATAGCACTAATCGACCTCTGCTACCTCATGCAAAAGAAAGGTGGCAACATGATTGACTGTCAGTTCGAGACTCCCCACCTCAAATCCATGGGTGGAGAACATATCACTTATGACGAGTATATGAAATACGTGAATGACGTAGACTGACACGCCACTTAACCACATAAAAAAGACGGCAAGACGACAATTTTACGCGTGAAGAATAAAAATATCATCTCACATTCTTTACGTTTCAAACAAAAACACTATATTTGCACCCGCGATTGCGTAAGCAAGAGCGCCAAGGCTGCCGAAATGGTGGAATGGTAGACACGAGGGACTTAAAATCCCTTGGGCATAACGCCTGTGCGGGTTCGAGTCCCGCTTTCGGTACCCAAGAAAAGCCGATGTGTGAGTGTAACACTCATACATCGGCTTTTTCGTTCACTGAATGACTCTACGATTTCGCACATTTTTCATTGTCCTAAACTCCTCTTTTTTCACTCACCACGAGTGGATATAAAAAAAACGCAGGGACGCAAACGAACAAATGAGGGGGAACGCAATATTTCATTCTCGGAAGAATGACATGACCGCACAGACCAAGACAACCAGGCAATGAGAGCGCATGAAAAAAAAAACGCCATACGCAGGAAATACTTATAAAAAACAAATAGCGACAATCTTCACAGATTCTCGCTACAATCAAACCTTTGTTCATTCAAACGTTTAATAACCAAATACTAATACCTTTAACCTAAATCTAATCAAAACCTTATACCTTTAACCTTTGCAATATATTTACTACCTATCAACTAAAAAAACTATTTACTAACAATCTATCCTAAACAACCTATCTACCTGTCAACACCTATCTATCCTAATAATCTTTTCAACCTTTTATCTTAACACTTATCAATCAACAAATCTTTTCACCCTTAATCTCTAATACTTATGAAATATATCGTATATAAATACCATTCTCAAAAATTATCCTTATTAAAACAATCTTTCTTGACCTTAAATTCCTAAACACCTATTGAAAAATACCTTAATGCTAATACCTTAACTAACCTAATTAATAATCAATCTGTTTCACTTCGGAAACGTGAGGATTCACATCCTGATGCCTCAAAGAATAAGAACCACTTTCTTTCGATTGTCATATCTTATTTCCTTTTGACGATGCAAAGTTAAGGAGTATTCAAAACACTCCAAACTATTTTCTAAAAAAAATGGCTATTTTATATTTTTTCTTGACATACATCATTGTTTGTGTGGGTACACAGCACATAATTTGCATTTTGTGTGCCCACACAACACTATTTTACACTTTTCGAGCCAACAACCTCCCACACGCAAAATTGCAGTGACGCTACCACAAAAAACAGACCTCAAACTGACGGAAGTCAGATTATTCAGTCCCCAGAAACTTGCACATATCAAGTATTTTCATGAAATTTGCGTGACTAAGTGGAGACCAGCGTCTAAAAAATGCCAGGGTCTAAACTGAGGAAAACGGACGCCTTGCGTCTCAGACCCAGAAACACCACGAATGGCGAGACTCTGGAACAAAGAAACTGAAAAACAGTAAAGCTCTGTACCAAAAGAAACCATCAACACAAAAGCTCCGAACGTAAGACACTGCGAACTGCAAGTTTTCAAAACAGATAATCAACATACAAAACATAAAACTATGAATTTAATTATTGGAATCATTACGGGAATACTTTCCGGTTTCATTGCCGGCAGAATAATTGGAAGCGACAACAAGGGCTGGTTGGCCAACCTCTTCATCGGACTCATCGGCGGTTTCATCGGAGGATGGGTGTTCGGTCTGCTAAACATCACCTGGGGCGGATGGATAGGAACAGTAGGAACTTCCGTTGTAGGAGCAGTGATACTGTTGCTGATCTGCAACAAGCTGATGAAATGACGCCACCCCATCATTCAGATGACGGAAATCAATCACCCAGATGGCGACAGCCAATCGTTCAAAACAACTACAAAACATTAAGAGAAATCGCAGGTGAGTCCACTGAAAAAAGAGGACACACGGATTTTTATTTAGCGAAAGACATCATTAAATAGCACAATCCTTTCTCGTTTCATTTAAAAGGTGTAACTTTGCCGTCCGTTTCAAGCGTAACGACACGTTGGCGTATGACATTAAGAAAAGGATAAAAAGATGGTGACAGTGGACAACTTGACAGTGGAGTTTGGAGGAACTACCCTGTTCAAGGACATATCGTTTCAGATCAACGAGAAAGACAGAATAGCCCTGATGGGTAAAAACGGAGCGGGCAAAAGCACGCTCCTTAAAATCCTCGCAGGGGCACGCATAGCTACCCGAGGCACGGTGTCTGCGCCCAAGGACTGCGTGATAGCCTATCTGCCACAGCACCTGATGACAGAAGACGGCAGGACTGTATTTGAGGAGACATGTCAAGCGTTCGCACATCTTAAAGAGACTGAGGCGGAGATTGAAAGCATCAACCAGGAACTCACCACACGCACAGACTACGAGAGCGACGAATACATGGCGCTCATCGAGAAGGTCAGCGCACTGAGTGAGAAATTCTACGCCATAGACATGACACACTTCGAGGAGGATGTCGAGAAGACCCTTCTCGGTTTGGGTTTTGAGCGTAGCGACTTCAACAGGCAGACCAGCGAGTTCTCCGGAGGATGGAGGATGCGCATCGAGCTAGCCAAGCTGCTACTGAAGAAACCCGATGTGCTGTTGCTGGACGAGCCTACCAACCACCTGGACATCGAGTCAATCCAATGGCTCGAGGACTTCATAAAAGAGTCCAGCAAGGCAGTAGTAGTGATCAGTCACGACAGGAAGTTCATAGACAGCATCACTACACGAACAATAGAGGTCACCATGGGACGCATATACGACTACAAGGCGTCCTACACCCACTACCTGGAGCTGCGCAAGGAACGCAGAGAGCAGCAACAGAAACAATATGAAGACCAGCAGAAGATGATTGCTGAGACAAAGGATTTCATCGAGCGATTCAAAGGAACATATTCCAAAACGCTACAGGTGCAGTCACGTGTCAAGATGTTGGAGAAACTGGAGATTATAGAGGTCGACGAGGAGGACACAAGCGCACTTCGTCTCAAGTTTCCGCCATCACCGCGTTCAGGCCAATATCCGGTGATAGCCGACGGCGTGGGCAAGAGCTTCGACAGGCTGATATTCAAAGACGCATCGTTCACCATTGAACGAGGTGAGAAGGTGGCCTTCGTGGGAAGAAACGGAGAGGGTAAGTCCACCATGGTGAAATGTATCATGGGAGAGCTGCAACACGAAGGCAAGCTACAACTCGGACACAACGTGCAGATTGGATACTTCGCACAGAACCAAGCCGCACTGCTGGACGGAGAGCTTACCGTGTTTCAGACCATAGACGATGTGGCAAAGGGCGAGATACGCAACAAAATACGTGACCTGCTCGGCGCATTCATGTTCGGAGGCGAGGAAAGCACAAAGAAGGTCAAAGTGCTCTCCGGAGGAGAAAGGACAAGACTCGCCATACTCAAGCTTCTGCTGGAGCCTGTCAACCTGCTGATACTCGACGAGCCAACCAACCACCTCGACCTGAAGACAAAGGACGTGCTGAAACAAGCTCTGAAAGACTTTGACGGGACTCTGATCGTCGTAAGCCATGACCGTGACTTCCTCGACGGCCTGGTCAACAAAGTGTATGAGTTCGGAGGACAGAGAGTCAAGGAACATCTGTGCGGCATCTATGAGTTCTTGGAGACAAAGAAAATGGAGAACCTTCAGGAACTGGAGAGAAAATAAACAACCTCAGAAAAGAGGCACACATACAAGCATGACGACAGACAAGACAAACTCGTCGTGCCTTCATTAGGTTTAAGCAACCCTAAACAAAAAACTTAACTATGTATTACGTATCAAAACAAATGGAGATTTCCGGCAGTCACTTTCTCAAGCTTTCATACCGGAGCAAATGTGAGAACCTGCACGGACACAACTGGGTGGTAACAGTCCACTGCAAATCAAAAGAACTGAATGAGGACGGTATGGTGATTGACTTCACACACGTGAAGGAGAAGATACACGGCTATCTCGACCACGGCAACTTCAACGAGCTGCTGCCTTTCAACCCCACAGCTGAGAACTTGGCGAAATGGATATGCGACCAGATCCCGTACTGCTGGAAAGTCAGCGTTGAGGAAAGTCACGCCAACATTGCAACATACATCAAAGACGAGGACTGATGCCAATGTCTAATACACAAACGCCTCAGACAAGATGAAAGTCAACGAGATTTTTTATTCCCTGCAGGGAGAGGGACGTTTCACAGGCACGCCAGCCGTGTTTGTGAGGCTTGCCACGTGCAATCTGAGATGCGACTTCTGCGACACGGAGTTCAACAAGTTCACGGAGATGACCGAGGACGAGATATTGGAGCACGTGAACAAGTACCCGACAAAACACGTGGTGCTCACTGGTGGCGAGCCAACGCTGCAAGTGACAGCCTCGCTGACCGACAAAATGAGAGAGAGCGGGCATTTCATACAGATTGAGACTAACGGCACCATGCCTCTGCCAGAAGGATGTCACATCGACTGGATAACATGTTCCCCTAAGTACAAACCCGTACGACTACAGCACATCGACGAGCTGAAGGTGGTGTACCAAGGCGAAGGGCAGGACATGACAGCATACGACAAGTATGAGGCAAGGGAGTACAGACTACAGCCGTGCGACACTCTTGACGCAGTCAAAAACAAAAAGATTCTCAAACAGACTATTGATTTTATACTCAGAAATCCAAAATGGACACTATCACTACAAACTCACAAGATATTGAACGTGCGCTGAGAACAATCATCACAGCGATCGGCGAAGACCCGGAACGAGAGGGACTCAAGGACACGCCTAACAGAATAATGAGGATGTTCAAGGAGATTTTCAGGGGATACGACGAAGCCCAGAAACCGAAAATCACCACTTTCTCAAATGACGCACACTCGTCAGACATGATATGCGACAACGGCGACTTTTACTCCGTGTGCGAGCACCACATGATGCCGTTCTTCGGACAGTATCACTTCGCATACATCCCTAACCCTAATGGTAAGATTCTCGGGATAAGCAAGGTGGCGAGAGTGGTCGGCTACTGTGCAGCAAGACTGCAGCTGCAGGAAAGACTCGGACACGACATCGTCAACATGTTGTCTGAGGCGCTTGACGGTGAGGCTCTGGGATTCGCCATCGTCATCAAAGGACGTCACATGTGCAAATCCATGCGCGGCGTGAAGAACAACGGGCCGATGTGCACAACATACTACACAGGCAAGTTCAAAGAGGACGCACAACTGAGAAATGAGTTCCTGTTACAAATAAACCAATCGCAGACACTATGAACAGATTATTTCTCTCGCTCTTCCTGACCGTATGCCTCGTAACCACCAGTTGCAGCGGGCAGAAACAGAAGGAAGGACAGACTGAGGTACTCATCGAGACAACAGCAGGTGAGATCAGGGTAAGACTCTACAACGACACGCCTGGACACAGAGACAACTTCCTCAGTAAGATAAGAGACGGCAAATACGACGGCACGCTCTTTCATCGTGTCGTGCGTAACTTCATGATACAAGCAGGAGACCCGGACACCAGACCAGGAGAGGTGAAGGACACCACCAAGGCGGTTGAACGAATACCTGCGGAGATAGCGTTTCCAAAACACTTCAGCCAACGCGGCGTGCTGGCCGCGGCCAGAGACGAGGATTACAAGAACCCGGAGCGCGCGTCGGACAAATACCAGTTCTATATCGTCACCGGAAAAACAATATCCGATGATGACCTGAACGGTTACGAGGCCGCAAGACAAGAGAAATACGCAGATAAGATATACGAGAGGAAAGTTGAGAAAAACAAGAAGAAAATCAACGAGTTAAGAAGCGAGCGCAAGAGAGACGAGCTCGGCTACTATCTTCAGGACCTCATGAACGAGGCAAGAAGAGAGGCTGCAGACAACCCACCTCTCACCTACCCGACTAAAGTGAGAAGAGCGTACAAGACACACGGCGGCGCTCCATGGCTTGATGACGACTACACAATATTCGGAGAAGTTGTCGAGGGAATGAAGACGGTCAACACCATACAGAAGACTCCGACAAACGCCAACGAGGTTCCTCTTAGGGAAATCAGAATCATACGGATGACTATCATAGAATAAACACACAACCACAGACATCCGATACACCTTTCATGGAAGAATATAATCAGGGCTGGCACCATATATGGTGTCAGCCCTGATTGTCATCTTTGAAGTCACCAGAAACAATGCACAGCGACAGGTTGAAATGAATGTTTTGGTGTGGTAGACATGGCGGGAAGAAGTAGAATAACGGACAATTTGGAACTTAACCAAATTTCCCATGCCCATTATTTCCAAAAATCAGGTTAACTTATTGATAATCTTAAAACAAGGCGTTCAAAAATCTCAGGTCTCTTTTTTGAAATTCTTAGGTTAGGATATAGTCTATACGCAGGTCTGAGAACTTAAAAATCCTAACATGAACTTTTCAACGCCCTAACCTAAGAATTTCAGACATCGAATAAGACACGGGAAAATTCCTGAAGTCATTTTTTCGCTATCTCACATCAATGAAAAAAGAGGAGTTTCGGACACTAAAAACTTGGGATGCGAATAGGAAATTTGGTCAATAGTTCAATGACAGGTAGCAGCCGCGAAGTCGGACAATAAAAGGACACACTCTCAGACTCATCGCAGAGCAACATGAGAGATTTTAGATTAACACTGATTAACGAAGCAAGGAAGTCAGCTCATGTATACCACGAACAATACGAGCCACGAAGATTTCAGGAAATAGAGGACATGCTTAGCGTACAGCAATAATATGAGACGGACGTGAGGCGCACTTTGAGCATAACAACAACGACGGCCGGCGAAAAATCGCCGGCCGCCGTTGTCTGTGACCACATATCACACGCCACCACTTGTCACCATCGTCTCCAAAGCTCTCCACAACGGATCATCGGGCACGGGAGCCTCAACGAACACATCTTTTCGACTAACCGGATGTGTGAATCCCATGCTACGCGAATGAAGACAGATGCTTCCATCCGGGTTACTCCTCGCAGCACCATACTTCAGGTCTCCCTTTATCGGACATCCAATCTTCGCCAACTGACATCGGATCTGATGATGACGTCCAGTATGCAGATTTATCTCGAGAAGAAAATAATTATCACTGCGAGCTATAACCTTGTAGTCGAGCACAGCCTTCTTCGAGTTGGGCACCTCACGGTCATAAGCGTACGACTTATTCTGCTGTTCATTACGCACCAACCAATGTGTCAGCGTGCCCTCAGGCTCAGGCGGCATATTCTTTACTATAGCCCAGTAGGTCTTACGTACTTTGGATTCCCTGAACATCTCATTGAGACGCGGCAGTGCCTTGCTCGTACGAGCGAACATAACTAATCCGCTGACAGGACGGTCAAGACGATGCACCACACCGAGAAAGACGTTACCAGGCTTGGCGTACACCTCCTTGATATAAGCCTTCACTCTCTCCGTCAACGGTTCGTCACCCGACTTGTCACCTTGAACAATCTCACCCGCATTTTTGGAGACTATAACAACATGATTATCTTCGTAGACAACAGTCATTGCTATGTATAAAATAAAGACATGAATTATCATGAAAAAAGGTAACGGAGCATAACGGAGTAATCAGCCTTCCGCCAGTTCACCATTACCTTTTTCCGTATCATTTACTGATGGACGTCAATAAGACGGCATCACATGTTCATACCACCATCAATCTGAATCACCTGGCCAGACACGTAGCTTGACATGTCAGAAGCCAAGAAGAGACATACATTAGCGATATCCTCCACCTGTCCACCACGACGGAGAGGTATCTTCTGCATCCATCCCTTGCGTACATCCTCCGGGAGCTGTGCTGTCATAGCCGTCTCAATGAATCCAGGAGCCACCGCGTTAGCGCGTACACCCTTAGGTCCGAGCTCCTGAGCGATAGACTTAGCGAGACCAATCATACCAGCCTTAGACGCAGAGTAGTTACATTGGCCGGCATTACCATGAACACCAACCACGCTTGACATATTGATTATCGAACCACCACGCTGACGAAGCATGATAGGAGCCACAGCGTGGATAAAATTGAAGGCAGACTTCAGATTGACGTTAAGCACAGCGTCCCACTGAGCCTCATCCATACGTAACATCAGACCGTCCTTTGTGATTCCAGCGTTGTTGACGAGAACGTCGATAGAGCCGAAGTCCTCATGTATCTTCTTTACGACAGCGTCAGTCTCAGCGAAGTCAGCAGCGTTACCGGCATAAGCGCGGCATGTAACACCAAGAGCCTCAATCTCCTTACGAGTAGCCTCAAGACCTGCGGCCATGTCATCATTTAGCACTAAGTCTGTAAACGCAATGTTTGCCCCTTCCTGAGCGAACTTCATGGCAACGGCCTTACCGATACCACGGGCAGCACCTGTCACAAGGGCTGTCTTACCTGATAATAATCCCATAGCTTATTTTCTATTATTCTGTATTCTGTGAATAGAGCAAGCGAACCTGCCCTCCTATTTCATCTTGATGACTTGGCGAGTGACTTGATTACAAGGTGACTAACATAAGGATAAAGCTCCTCTGCGTTATTCAGTCCATATCTGCCAAAAATATAAGGTATCTCACAACCTTTGAGACAGAAATGAGCGATCTCAGACGTCAGACGAACATCACGCACGTCAAAGACTCCCTTTTCCACTCCCTCGGCCAAAACACGTCGGAAGAGATTAATCTCATTCTTGTCAAATATCTTACGATGTGACTCCACCTTCCAAATGTCACGGAAGAACTCGGCGCGCAGATTACCATTTCTATACACCGCCTCCTTCACGACCTCGAGATGAGTGAATATCAACTGCACCATCTTCTCCTCAGGTGATATCTTACGACGTGCCACTTCCTCCATACGTACATACAGCCTCTCAAGCTCAGTCTCTATCACAGCAAGATAGATTTCCTCCTTACTATTGAAATACGTGTACAACGTACGGCGACCTTTATTGGACGCGGTCGCAATGTCATTCATCGTAGTGTTCTCGAAACCATTCTTTGCAAACAGCTGTCGAGCGACGTCAACAAGTAAACTTCTTGTTTGTGTGTGTGCCATATATCACTTTCTGTTACTAACCTGAGCCCAGAGAGACATATAGTACGGAAACATCCATCCGGACAACCTCCCTATCAGAAGCTCATATCTGAGTGCAAAATTATAACATTTTTCAACAAGTCGCAATAAAAATGCACAATATTTTTCACCAACAAACTATTACACTGATTTTACACAACTTACACCTTACACACATACTAAAAAATGTGCACTATCCAAACAGTATCCTCAGGGCCTCCTCAACCTTTCTGACTGGACGTAGCTCGATACCAAACTTGGTGGCATCCAGGCCGTTCATATTAGCGTTAGGAATGATGATTGAGCTGAATCCCAGTTTCTCCGCCTCAGCTATACGTTGCATAATCCTGCTTACTGGCCTTATCTCCCCACTGAGTCCCACCTCGCCTGTCATGCATACCGTTTTGTCTATACCCGTGTCGACGTTGCTCGACAACACGGCGGTGATGACGCTTAGGTCTATAGCTGTGTCTGTGACACGTATGCCTCCGGCAATGTTCAGGTACACATCCTTCTGGCCGAGCTTGAATCCGACACGTTTCTCAAGAACCGCCAGAAGCATATTCAGACGTCTCAGGTCAAAGCCTGTCGAAGAGCGCTGCGGAGTGCCATAAGCGGCAGTACTCACCAACGCCTGAGTCTCTATCAGCAAAGGGCGCACTCCTTCGATGGCACTGGCAATGGCGATGCCACTAAGTCCCTCACTGTTGCTCACATCTGAGAGAAGCAACTCGGACGGGTTGGAGACAGGACGCAAGCCCGACTGCATCATCTCATATATGCCCAGCTCCGCTGTTGAGCCGAAACGGTTCTTGATGGCTCGAACAATCCTGTACATATAATGTTGGTCGCCCTCGAACTGCAGCACGGTGTCTACCATGTGCTCCAGTATCTTCGGACCGGCGATGGACCCTTCCTTGGTGATATGACCTATTATTATAATAGGTGTGTTAGTCTCCTTGGCGTATTTGAGCAACATAGCGGCGCACTCTCTGATCTGTCCCACAGAGCCAGGCGCGGACTCCAGCGACTCCGTGGCCATCGTCTGTATAGAGTCTATGACTACCAGACCAGGCTTCTCAGCCTCGATATGTTTGAATATTCCTTCAATCATTGATTCGCATACCACGAGCACCTCTGAAGGCTCTGTGGTGATTCTGTCCGCACGCAGCTTAATCTGTCTCGCACTCTCCTCACCACTGCAATATAACGTCTTCACGTGGTTGAGCCTCAACACAGTCTGTAAGATGAGCGTGGACTTTCCTATTCCCGGCTCACCACCAAGCAGAATCAGAGAGCCAGGAACCAGTCCACCTCCTAACACACGATTAAGCTCATTATCCATCATATTGATACGCTCCTCCTCCTTCGTCACGATAGTCGACATACGTACTGCGCTTGACTTAGGAGCGTTCAAAGCACCAGAGAACTGCAGACGCTTATCATACACACGACTGCCGCCGACCCGTTGCTCCACGAGTGTGTTCCACTCCCCACACGCAGGACACTTACCAATCCATTTCGGACTGTCATACCCACACTCTGTGCAAACATATTGTATCTTATCTTTCGCCATATATTTTTATTAAGAGGGTTACACCAGAATAGACAAGCACGAAGGCTCCCGCTTGTCATTGTCAAGGAATCAGAACGGATAGCCGATGGCAAAATGGAACGCCACACCATCCTTGTAGAACTTCCTTATGTTGTAGTAACCAGACTTACCAGTGTCATAAGGAGCGTGTATGGCTATACCCACATCGAATCTGACCACCAGGAACTCGAGGTCGTAACGGAATCCGAATCCCGTACCCAACGCCAAGTCATTAAGGAAGTTACCCGCATCAAACTTACCACCCTCATGTGAGTCATCCTGTTTCATCAGCCACACATTACCAGCGTCCAGGAAAAACGCTCCGTACAAGTTGCTAATCATGTTGAAACGACACTCGGCGTTAGCCTCAAACTTGACATCACCACTCTGGTCCAGATATGTTCCTCGTCCCTCATAGTCATAATATCTACCAGGTCCAATCGTTCTTACGCCGAACGCCCTCACGCTGTTCGCTCCTCCCACGTAGAACAGCTCGCTGTAAGGTGCGATGCTGGAGTTGCCATAGGTCCATATAGCGCCGAGCTGAAGACGAGTAGCCAACAGACTCTTGTCAGTCAGTTTGAATTTATTACGTAGCGTCATGTCCACCTTCATGAACTGAGAGTAAGGACTACCAAGGAATTTCTTGTTCTCGACAGAGAACTTCTTTCCTGCTGCAGACATGATTGCGCTGATGACATTACCTGACTCCTTCACCGTCGCCTCAAAGTTGGTACTGTATCTGAGACGGGTGTTAGACGTGTTATCGTACGTCAGCGTGTACTGCATGGCAGGAATGAACTGGTCACGAAGACTCACGTAAAGAGCCGAGTTCGTAGATGTGATAGAGTCAAACTTAGCGCTTGTGCTCTGCAGCTTGTTATACGTCACCGACAGAGGCATGAACTTATGTGTCAGGTACTTGCTTGTCTGATAGCCATACTCCACATCAACGCCGAAAGACAAAAGTCTGTAATATGTCGCTCTGTTAAGTTGATTAATACTTATTCCAAACTTAGATGACGAAGGGAAGCGGGTTATCTGGTCTGAAAAGCCCGGGAAGACGATCCAAGGATAAGACAACGAAGCCTCAACGCCATACTCATACGAGTCGATAGTAGAGCTGGAGCCTAAAGAACGGTCGGTCTGCCACTCATAAGAACCTTTCACACCAACAGAGAATGTCTCGCCGTGATGGAAAGCGTTGACCTTAGAGAATGTCACGCCAAGGTTCGGTCCCACCTGAGAGTTAGACTTCTGAGTGATGTTGAATGACATCTCCAAATCGATGGCCTTAGCCATGGTGGCGTCGAACTGCACGTCAAGCACAGAGCAGGTGTCGGTAGTGTCACGAGGAGTGAACGTGAACTGTACTCCAGAAAAGACGCCCATATTGTTAAGACCTGTTACAGTGTTATCCACCTTACTCTGGTCAAACATCTCCCCTTTCCAGAATCGGAAGTTCCTGAACATGATAGACGGTTTGATCGGCACCCTGCCCCCTTGGTACGCCACCTTCATGCCACGCGCGTTAAGCGTGTCTGAGAACGTGTTCCTGTATCCGACCGCCGAGGTGCGGTTCCTGATGGCGGTATTTATCTCACCAATGTAATACTGATGTCCAGCCTTGAGTGGCATCGACGGGTCTTGCGCTATGAGCAGCTTTACCCTACCCGGGATATATGAAGAGTCAGCATAGTACGACACATAGTCCGTACGATAATAGTAAAAACCGTTATTGTGCAACTCATCGACGATGCGCTCTTTCTCATACTGCAAATCAGGCACTGAGAACTGCTTGCCGTATCTGACATAGCTGTCCTTATCAGCCGAGTGTATGATGCTGTCAACCAGAGGCGGGAACATGTACTTAATCGTGTCGAGCACATAAGCGTGCCCCAGCTTTACATTGTACGTCACTTTTTTCTCACGCGGGTTACGCATGGAGTCGAGTTGATAGTCCACCTTACCTTGGAAATAGCCATAATTCTGTAACACGTTAGTGGCGATTTGTGTCCTGGCCACAGGGGTTATTGACGATATCGTGACCGGAGTCTGTCCGAAAGTGTTGAAAAGCCACTTCCTGACGCCCGATTTATGGTTGTTGACAAAGGTGTTATAAATCCACAAACTAGGGGAGAACGGCATGCGATAGAACGAGCTGCCCATGAACGAGCCGTTGGGCGCTGCCGCCAACGCTCCCTCGACCTCTGTGAGAGCCACACTCTCCTCATACGTGTTCTTCTTGTCCGTGTAATTGATATTCTTGATGCCGGCATAGAGATACTCTCCCTCTGGGAGGTTGGACGTCACGGAGCATGAAGACATGGCCATGACAATCAGGATGACAGACATCACACTCAGACATCTCACGTCCGCCACAGCATGTCTGAGACTTTTCCCTAGAGTTGAAACAAACAATACAGTATTATGCATATTACACACAGACATCATATTTTCTTATCACCTTTATCCTTAGACGTGTCTGACGATGACGCAGGAGCCGTGCCCTTCATGTCAGCCTGTCGTTGTTCTCCGCCTGGCTGTCCGCCTGACGCAGGAGCCGCACCTCCGTTCGTATTCTTGTTTCCAAACTGGAACAGCTCACCGATTTTATCCACCTTCTTTCTCAGCACGATACCGGCGCCATTCTTGTCCAGCTCACCCTCAATGAGATTAGAGTAGTCCTTCTCGTGGAAGATACGTACATACCTCGAGCCACCCTTATCCAGCCTCCACTCCAAAGACACGTCATCAATATACGCGCCACTCTCGTTGGAGTTCGTGCCGCCGTCCGAACTTACCTTACCACCTATAATCACATTCAGTCTGTCAGAGAAGAAACGTTTAGAGAATCGGAAAGAGTAATCCGTCCTTGTCGAGCCGTCATCACGCGTCGTCTGCTCCATTCCCATCTCCACGTTGACTGTTGTGGCGAGCGCCTGTCCCGCAATCTTGTTAATCTCACTCTGCAAGAAGTTGTTAAGTGCGTTAGTGGCGCTGAATCCCGTAGCATTAGTACTTGATAGATACATACCCGTGGCAAGCAGAGCCACTGCCAGTTTATTCTTCTCCTCCTTTGACAATGACGCCAACTCATTCTGCACTGTCAGGTCTTCCGGAGCCTCGATGGTAAACTCCAGTCCCATATTCTCCAGAGAGTTAGTAATCTTCAGTCCCACATCGAACGTAACGCTTCTGCTGGCTCCGTCAGAAGAGCTGACAGCAGCCTTCGTACGTTCCGTCGCCGCAATGTTCAGAGTCGGGTTCAACGGTTCACCCGTAAACTCCACATAACTGCCGTTAGCGATGGTGAAAGTCTTCAACGGCACGACGGAAGAAAGGTTATACTTCATCTCTCCCTCATTGACTGTCAGACGTCCCTGCAGCGTCAACACACCCTCAGGCGTGTAAGTCATGACCACGGAGCCTCCTCCCTGCACGTTGACATAGCTCTGTCTATCAGGTGACAGCTCACAATTGAAGCGCGCGCCTTCCTCCACATTGAGAGTCATCTGCATATCCACACCGACAAACGACTTATTGACCAGTTGAGCGTCATGGTCTGGCGGACGTGAGAAGTCCACGAAAGTGACGATGTCGTCGAGTCGGTCACCTTGATAGATGACAGAGTTAGAAGACATTATATAAGTCACGTCTGTGGAGTTCAAGACATTGAGCATACCTCGCACTCTCATGTCATTGATTGTTCCCGTCACGCGAGTGAAAAAGTCGGCGTACACGTCACCGAACACCAGGGAGCGTCCGCTTCGCTTAGCCTCTATGAGTTTGAAATTCCTACCATACACGGCGAGAGAGATTCCCATATTCTCCATGTCGGAGAAGTCCACGTTACCGTTTATCGTCAACGGACGCTCTCCCGCTCCGTAAAGCAGGAATTTGCTAAACATGAGCTTACTGTCCTTGATGCTTATCGTGTCATTAGCCAGACGCAGGTCAACAGAATACATGTCTGTGCTGACGTGGACATCGGACGGCACTATATCGCCGTTATACACAAGAGCGGAAGTCGGTCCTTTGACGGACAAGACGCCAGCCACATTACCTCTCAGGCTTACCACCTGGTCAGGTATGAACGGGTTGAACAGCTCCACAGGAATATCCTGTAGTGTCAGTGAGGCGTCAAGGTTGCCTTCGCCCTCCGCGTTGTACGAACCATTGAGGTATGCCACGTCCACACCATTATATATCACCTGTCCCTGCACATTATGTCGTGTCAGTCCTTCCGGCTTATAGTCGAAATCCGTCTCAAGATTTCCGATACGCATATCCTCAAAAGAGAAGTCCTTAAGTCCGGCAGTACCTCCCACCCAGAAGTTATCATCCTTCTCATTCTGGTTGAACATGGCGTCGACATAGAGGAGTCCAGTCATCTTCGGCATGAACGGCAACACCTTGACCAACTCCTCGATGTTGAGGTTATCCACGACGGCGTTAGCCCATTGCTTCTCATGCACGTTCAGTCCCGCCGACAACATGACAGAACAGTCGTCTGACAGCGACCTCAGTCTCACGTCGCCATCAATATGTCCATCCTTGCACAGGCTGACGTAATTACCTTTATTGAGTTCGAACTCACGGTATGCGAGGATCGGTCGTTCCGGGAACAGGCTGAAACGTACCAGTGTGTCCGACTTTTCCGGGTCGTTACCGTTAGACTGCACACCAATGTCTATACCCTTCTCGCCCGCCTTATTGAAGAATGTCAGATGCGTCTGCGACTCAGCCGCAGCCAGATAACCGTCTATGTATGCGCTGAACGCCTCGAACATAGGCTGGTCACTGCAAACCACTCCCGCCTTGTACGCTATGCGTCTTTTATCCTGATACACCTTTATATATGTGGTGTCGACGCTTATCGTGTCATAACGCAGAGAATACATATGCACATCGCCCACGACACCATCCTCCGGTCCCATATCCACGTTAGCCTTCATCTCGTTGAACGACACATCGTAGGTTCCGAGCACCATGGCGAGCGGGTTCTGTCGTCCCATCCTTGCTCTAAGGTACACATACGGCAAGTAAGCCTTCAGGTCATCAATATTCAGGTTCTTTTCTTTGAACTGTTTTTGCGCCCTCCTCATCAGCTTATCGAAGATTCCGGAAAGCTTAAAGAGGTTATAAGGCGTGTGGAAATCCACACTCAGGTCTCCGGTGGACAGGTTTGCGTAGGTGGAGTCCATCGTTGTCTCAGCCTTGAGGTCGAAGTCCTGAGTGACGATATGCTCATCACCGCTCATCATGTCAAGTCCCTCCACGTGCGCCTCACACATAAACAAGTTGTCGAGGTTACTAGTCAGCGTGACATTACCATGCGTACTCAATGACATAACATCCTCCGAGAGTCCCATGCCGAATATGTCCGCCAGCGGGAGATCGACATCCAGTCCCGCGTCAATCTTTTCCTTATTGAGCACACCCGACAGCTCCATTGAAGTCTGCAGCACATCGTTATTACATGTACCAGTCAGCATGAGATTACCGTCAGCGAGTGTCAGACTCGCCTCGGTAGAGCTGAGGTCCACCTTACCCATTGTCGCCTCAGGCAAGCTGAGTCTCACGTCAGACTTAGCGCGTCGTGAGAACACGTCTAGTCCTCTTCCGACGGCAGTCACGTCTCCGCTAATCCTCACCGGTTCGCCCAGTCTCATCCAGTCACTGGAGCGGAACCCTCTCACTCCCAGTCTGGCACGATAAGCCTCCGTCGACATGTCATAGTCAGCCGACATATTCACCCTGGCGGAACGTAACGTCGCCTTGGCGTCCGCTGTCACCTTATGTGAGTCGGTCAGGGAAGCCGTACCGTCGAACGTCAGCAGTCTGTCGGCGAACGCGTGCAGCCTGCTCACTCTGAGATTCTCCATATTACCGTCAGCGCACAAATCGACCTCGACAGGTTTGGCCGAGAGATAACGAGCGAGAAGTGAGCGGACGTCAGACAAGTCCTCACCCTTCTCCATGAAACGCTCCGCTATCTTCGTGGACGTCATTATGTCACCCTTTCCTAGCAATACGCGCAATGAGGCGTCAAAGGTGCCGGGCGACACCGAGTCGAAAGCGTTAAGATCCATACGCGCAGACATCCTGATGTCCGAGTCGTCGGTCAGCACCATCATATCCGGGACATTAAGACTCAGGCTGTCCATCATCAAATGTCCGCGTACACTCTCCACCCTCAGCCCGGACCTTTCCCTTGCCCTCAGACCATTGATGGCGAGAGTCAGCTCACCTGTTCCCTTATACACTACAGAGTCCACCCTTGCCGACACATCCTCAAAACTCAGCATATCCGCATACCTCACGGCAGACTTCTCCAGCACCACCTTGTCAATACTGTATACCTCGTCCGTCAGTGCCAACGTTCCAGACACCGCGGCATTGCCGATCCTTGCGCTCACATCCATAGCGTCAGCGCTCCTATCCACTATCCATTTACCGGTCTGCTCGTCCCATCGTCCATTCCTGAGACGCACACGGCTGTCACTTGCCGTCACATCCTTCAGCACCACGTTCCACGTTACCGGCTCCGACTCCGTCGTATCCTCCGTCACGCTGTCAGCCAACACCACGTCAAGGTCAGCACCAGTCAGCCAAGCCTTAGAAATGACCGCATTCTCCTCACTGAGACTGGTGGAATGTGAGTTGAGACCCACCTCACCCACCTTACCGCGAATGAGACAAGCCTCCACCATGTCACGCGTGTCCAGCCAGACGTTACGCAGACAGACCCCGTCAATCTCCACATCTTTGGAGAAAAGAGGAACGAGACGCACACTGGCTTCCAGGCTCTCCACACGGGCAATCGTGTCACCATTCTGGACGGCAGACACATCATGCATCACGAGGTCCAGAGGAAAACTGAGACGCACGTCACCCACACTGACCTTCATACCCGTAGCCTCAGACAGATAGCCAGCAGCCATATCCACCGCCATTTTCTGGACCGGCGGGATGTATATCAACACAGACAGCACAAGAAACAACAAGACAGGCGTTGCCAAGACAACACCCGCCACACGACTCAACCACCACCTCAACGTACGTTTACGCCGCGGCAATGAATTACTCACAGTCTTTTCCTGCTCGATTTCTATATGCTGATTTTCTGACATTTTTTCTCTGTTAGTGTATGCAAAGATAATAAACTCCCTTGAATCGGGAAATTATTTTAATGTTATAATATTTGTACTATTTCTGAAAAAAAATTAATTTCGCGCTGCAATTCAATAATAATTACCACTACTTATGTTAGAACTAATTAATGTACAGGAATTTATAAGCGCATTTCTCGTTATGTTCGCAGTCATCGACGTCATTGGTGCGATACCTGTCATGATGTCGCTCAGGCAACAGGGAAAAGACGTGAACGCTTTTAAGACATGCTCTTACTCACTCGCCTTGCTTATCGGTTTCTTTTATGCTGGTAACATGATTCTCAATCTCTTTCAGATTGACATCGCCTCATTCGCCCTCGCCGGTTCGATTGTGGTGTTCATTCTCGCCCTCGAGATGGTGCTCAACGTGGAGATATTCAAAAGCGAGGACACAGGAGATAAGTCGACTCTCGTGCCGCTGGTGTTTCCTCTGATAGCAGGCGCCGGAGCCTTCACCACTCTCATCTCACTGAAATCACAGTATGCGACGCAGAATATTCTTCTTGCCGTACTCGCCAACATCATAGTGATTTATTTTGTTATCGTGCTTACCGGCAAGCTACAAGACAAAATCAGCAAGGGAGTGCTCGTGGTGATACGTAAATTCTTCGGAATCATACTTCTCGCCATCGCCGCTCAGCTCTTCATAAGTAACATACAGACGTTATTGAACAACTGACGCTCCAACATGCGAGCTAACATAACGGGATGTACTGACCCTCAAGTGTATGGTCAGTACATCCCGTTTTTTATGCCCTCTATTTCTTCATAATCCACTCACACACAATCAAGGGCGAGAGGATATCGACCTTTAAGAAATACCATGAATGCTCCTCATATTATCGTAAATAGACATTTACAATAACCACCTCACCGACACTTTAATGGTATTTGGCAGAGAATTATGAGCTGAAAAACGCAATCGAACACCAACATTTACTTACCATCCTATAACAAGTATGGCTATCACGCGCATCGTTCTAAATCGCACAAACTTAGGACTAAAGAGAAAAAACTGAGCTTCGCTCATGTTACCAGATTTCCTATACTCACACCCAATTATTACTGTCCGAAACTTCCATTTTTCCATTGACATGAGGCAATGAAAATATGACTTCTGGAATTTTCTCATGTCTTATTCGGTTTCTAAAAATCTTAGGTTAAGACACAGAAAAGTTCAGGTTAGGATTTTGAAAACTGCAGACCTGTTTGTAGACTATATCCTAACCTGAGAATTAGAAAAAAGAGACATAAGAATTTTAGACATCTTATTTTAGGATTATCAGTAAGTTAACCTATTTTTGGTTAAAATTAGGCATAGGAAATTTGGTTGAGTACCAAATTTTCCTTTATTCCCCCATGTCACTGTAGAGTCACATAGACGGCATACACATTGTCATCAGTTAGTAGAGAGCGAGCTTTTGCCCACATATCTGTCTGTCATCATCTTTCTAAAAACGGAAATGTCGACGGTAAGTCAAGTAGCGGCGCATATCCTTGAGCGTCACACATATTTGCGTATTATGGCTCAGCGGATTTATCCGGTTGGTAAGGCTTGAGCTAATCAAGAATAAAGTGTTGCCAGCCTGTACATGAAGAAGCTGATGTCTGCAACCCCTCTGAACTGTGTTCTGAAAGCCTTGATTTTAGCATTGAAAGACTCTGCTGATGCATTGGTGAGCCTGTCCTCGAAGTAGTTGATGATAGTGGCGTTGTGGTTCTCAAAGGTCTCGACGACCTTGTTGAAGCCGTCATCGCCAAACGTTTCTACCTTGTTGTACCATCTTGCAAGGTTGAGCCTTGC
>FLNY01000133.1_pt1 | contig 25603 bp, 26 predicted proteins | sample 1140381 | NCBI WGS metagenome assembly FLNY01 (sample SAMEA3878172, study PRJEB12797) | bioreactor metagenome | biome: Moose rumen | place: Sweden | collected 2011-10
CTTTTTTCTTAAGTACCTCCGCAAATGCATCGGAATGACCCTCTGGAACAGCATAAAAATTAATATAAATCAACACAATCTTGCAAAATTTTAATATTTTTTTAAAAATATTTGGCCAATAGATTTTTTTATTTTTAATTTGCAAAAGATTTAGAAGCAATATCTACCAACTAATAATTAATTAATTCTTAGCAAATGAAAAAGTTAGTATTATTCTTCGCTGCCGTAGCAATGGCAGCTACTGTATCAGCCCAGACTGTTACAGAAAGCAAGACAGGCGACAACTTCTACATTGGTATCAACGGTGGTGTAGCCACCAAGATTACCGGTCAGAGCGGTTGGCTTGGCGGTCTGAACCCCAACGCCGGTCTTCGCATCGGTCGTTACTTCACTCCGGTCTTCGGTCTGGCAGTTGAGAGCAACGCTTATTTCACCAACAAACCATTCGGAACAAACAAGACAGCTGTTCGCGCCATCAACACCTCTTTGCTGGCAACTTTTAACTTGAGCAACCTCCTCTTCAAGTATAAAGGCGAACCCCGCTTCTTCGAAGTAGTTGCACTCGGTGGCTTCGGCTGGGGACACATCTGTGGACAGCCCTACTACGAGCCATTCGGAAGCGATGCATGGACCGTTGGTCAAGCCGGTGAGGAGTATGAATTGCAAGGTGCACCCGCTTGGGCATTCCGCAAGACTACCCGCGACAACATCACAACCAAGTTCGGACTCGACTTCAACTTCAACTTCGGTAGCGAAAAGCAGTTCCAGTTCTACATTGAGCCGGCCATCATCTACGGCATGAACGACGAAGTTGTAAAGGTTGGTGGCGAAGTGATTGGTGAAAACGAAAATGGCGAGCTTATCCAACTCCACGAAGACCTCCATGCTGCCTATCTCGGACATGACAAGATTCGCTTCAACCTCAACCACGCATACCTGCAGTTGAACGGCGGTCTGGTTTACAAGTTCAAGAACTCTAACGGCACACACAACTTCACTTTGGCCGAACTGCGCGACCAGGCCGAGATCGATGCACTCAATGCTCAGATCAACGACCTCCGCAACAACCCGCCGAAACCCATCATTAAGGAAGTTGTACACGAGACAATCAAGCCGGTTAAGGAAGTTTCCGTAAGCGACAACCTCGTATTCGTAACCTTCGCACAGGGCAAGTCCAACCTCACCAACGATGCAAAGGCAGCTCTCGACAAGATTGCTGAAGGCGCACATGTACAGGTTGTAGGTACCGCTTCTCCCGAAGGCTCTGCCGAACTGAACCAGCGTCTGTCCGAAGCTCGTGCAAAAGTAACAGCCGACTACCTCCAGGGTCGTGGCGTTATCGTTGACGAGTGCACAGGTAAGGGCGTTCAGGGAACCACATCTGGCCGTCTGGCAGTTGTAGTTGTTAAGTAATCAACCCTCCCAACACATACAATCCCCAATGCCATTGTCGGCATTGGGGATTTTTTTGATTGCGAGGGATATTTGTATAATGTATAAATAATATATAAATAAGGTATAAGCGAAATTGTTTCCGGTTCCGCACAATGTAAAAAATGACAATGAGCCAACCTGCTTTAGACAAGATTGGACACTACAAGTTCCTGTCCGAGCCGTTCCATTGCGACTTTTCGCGCCGCTTATTCATGGGACACCTGGGCAACCACCTGCTCAATGCCGCCGACTTCCACTCCAACGACCGCGGATTCGGCATGCGCCGCCTGAATGCACAGCGCAAGACATGGGTGCTGTCGAGGCTCGCCATAGAGATGGATGAGATGCCTCCGATGTACCGGCATTTCTTTATCGACACCTGGGTGGAAAGTGCCATGAGGTTCTTTACCAACCGCAACTTCCATCTCTACGATGCTACAACGGGGCAGACATACGGCTACGGTCGCAGCATCTGGGCCATGATTGACATTGACAGCCGCCAACCCGTCGGCCTGCTCGACATCAACGACGGTGCAATACTCAACTATGTGGCTGCCGAAAAGGAAAATCCCATGGCACCACTGTCACGCGTCAAGATGACAGACAGTGCCGTCTGGGTACGCACCATCGACTCTAATTACAATGATGTGGACATCAACGGACACATTAACAGTCTGAAATACATTGAGCATGTGATGGACCTTTGGCCGCTGGAATGGTACGAAAGGCATCCCTTGCGGCGCATAGATGTGGCCTATGTTGCCGAGACCCATTTCGGTGACCGGCTGAAGTTCTACCGCGAACAAGTGGATTCCCTTACCTTCAATGTACGCATCTGCAGGATGGAACCGCACCAGGAGGAAGAACATGAGGTGGTACGCACACAGCTGATTTTCAGGTGATGCACAGCCTTTAGACCACTGTTAACCAATAGACAATAACCAATAATCAAACAACAACAACTGACTATGAAGAAGATTTTGTTAGTGGTTGACCCGCAAATCGACTTTATCACAGGCAGTCTTCCCGTCGGCGGTGCCGCCGATGCCATGGATGCACTGGCCGACTTCATCCGTAAACACGATGGAGACTATGACTATAAACTGATAACAACCGACTGGCATCCCTACAATCATTGCTCGTTTACACCGCAGGGAGGTCTCTGGCCTGTCCATTGTGTGCAGAATTCTGTCGGCGCCTCCGTCTGGCCGACATTGCTCGAGGCATTGTACCAGACAAAAGGCGAGGTCGTTGTGTTGCGTAAGGGCAACAAGGTGGAGCGGGAAGAATATTCCATTTTCAACAACCGCAAGTCCCACCTGTACATCTCCCGCCTGCTGGCTTCGCATCCGGTTGACCGCATCGACATCTGCGGACTGGCCGGTGACATCTGCGTGCTGAACACACTCAAGGACGGAGTGGCCAAGTATGGCAAATCGTTCTTCCATGTATTGGAGGACTATGCCCCCTCGCTCGACGGTGGCGCGGCTCTGAAGCAATTCATCGAAAAGAAATAATAGTATTGCCGCCACTGTAAAAACAGCGCCGGACTTACATTCACAGTAAGTCCGGCGCCTCGTTTATGTTCTGCAATAACTACAGTTTGAGTTTCTTGCGAATGTCCTTTGGAATGGCGTTTTTGTTTACGAGGAAGTCCATTGTGTTGTAAGCGATGAAGTTTTTGGTCATGTACCAGATGCCTTTATAGTCGCCGGTCTCGCCCCAGGAGTTCTTAACCATGTAGTATTCTTTGCCGTTCTGGTCCTTGGCAATACCGAAGATAAGCATCCCGTGGTCGTCGGTCAGTTCCCAGTTGTCGAAGCGTTCCTGACGCTTTTCCTGGGTAGGGATGATTTCGGGGACGGTACATCCCAGCGAGTCGAGCAGGCTTGTCTTCTTTGTCCGGCTGAGTTTGAGCCATTTTGCCATGTCACTTCCGGCCAGACTTTGTGCCTTGTCGCCGTCGACTGCATAGGCCAGGCCCTGGCGTGTGAACCCTTCCTCACTCACATCGCCGCCCCATGCGATGGTGTAACCCTGCATGACGGCATTGTCTATCACCTGCATCATCTCGTCGAGCGGGAGGTTATACGACAGCGGGAAGCGCCAGTTGTCCTGTACTTCCACTGCAAATCCTTCATAGAAGGGATGGTGTGTGTAGCTGGTAATGCTTACATAGTCGTTGAAGTCCAGTCCGAGCGATGCGGCAAACGACTTCGGAGTGTAGGTCTTTCCCTCGTAGGTGAAAGTCTCGGGGCACTCTCCGAGATAGGCGTCGAGTATGCCTTGCAGGCCTTTTTTCCACTGTCCGGAAATCTTGTTGGCCTTGTTCTTGGCAATGGCGGCAACATATGGCTCCAGCAGAGAGAAGAATTCGTTGAAGTTGTTCAGGCTGTCGCCGTAGAGCGAGCCTGGGAACGGCATGGCGTCTTCCGGGCAGATGCCGTGTGTCTTCAGCGTAGCCAGCACATCTTCGGCACTGCCTCCCTGTGCGAACTGGCAGTCTCCGTGGAAGCGAACCACCTGAATGGCGCGTTCCATGTAGGTCTTGTTGGCCACGAACGACTCGCAGAGGTCGTAGGTTTTGCCGGTCTTCTTCAGGATTTCAGCCTCGAAGTACGACAGGGTGGAGTAGTCCCAGCAGGTTCCGGAGCGGTTCTGGTCCTTGATACTGGTGATGGGGTTCTCCTTTACGACGGTGAAAACAGGCTTGTTGGGATTTTCCTTCTTTTCACCCTTGGCTTCCTGGGCACTTGCCGGCAGGGCAAACACTGCCACGAGTGCCATCATCATGAGTTTTTTCATTTGCTTTTGCTGTTTATTGGTTATACTTATTTACTATTTACAGATTTACTTATTTACGATTTTGTGCCATGAAGTCTTCTATGTCCTTGGGATGGTAGGGTATTCTGTTCTTCCCCAGGAACCGGCAACCGTCGGAGGTGATGAGCAGGTCGTCCTCAATGCGGATGCCGCCGAAGTCCTTATAGGTTTCGAGCATGTCAAAGTTGAGGAACTCCTTGCAGTGTCCGGAGGCCTTCCAGTCGTCAATCAGCGCAGGGATAAAGTAGATTCCGGGTTCGTCTGTGACCACGAATCCCTCCTGAAGTCGTCTTCCCATGCGCAGACAGTTGGTACCGAACTGTTCAAGATTGGGGCGCGTCTCTTCGTCGAACCCTACATATATTTGCCCTAAGCCTTCCATGTCGTGTACATCCATGCCCATCATGTGTCCCAGTCCGTGGGGAAGGAACATGGCATGGGCTCCTTCTGCCACGGCGTCATCGGCGTTGCCGCGCATCAGCCCGAGTTCTTTCAACCGCTCGGTCATGAGCCGGCACACGGCGAAATGCACATCCATGTATTTCACGCCGGGCTTGGCCACGGAGAGAGCCATGTCGTGACAATCTTCGACAATGCGGTAGATGTCCAGTTGGCGCTGTGTGAACTTCCCGCTGACGGGCATTGTCCGTGTGTGGTCGGAACAGTAGTTGTTCACGGTCTCGGCTCCGGCATCGCAGAGTGCGAGCCTTCCTGCTTCGAGCACTGCCAGTGAGGGGTTGCCGTGCATGATTTCTCCATGCTGCGAAAAGATGGTTGCAAAGCTTTCGTGTGCTCCCAACGAGTGGGCCACGCCGTCCACTTTTCCGCCGATGAACTTCTCCGTCACTCCCGGCTTTACCAGCCGCATGGCGGTCGTATGCATCTGATAGCCTATCTCTGCGGCGCGTTCCAGTTCTTCAATTTCCTGGGGCTCTTTCACCGAGCGCATCTGCACCACGGCATGGATGAGTTTGAGCGAGGCCGCTTCCTTCTGCCTTGCGGGATGAATTCCGAGCAAGTCCATGATTTGAATCATGGTATCGTGGCGGTAGGGTGGCAGGAAGTGGATCTTGCGTTCTTTCTGTCTTGCTTCGTCGCAGAGCACTTGCAGGTGCCTCATCGGGGCACTGTTGTCCACGCCCACTTGGCTGGCGAGGTCTTTCACGCTGTCAACCGAACCGTACCAGACGATGTCTTCTATGTCGATATCGTTGCCGATGAGCCATTCCTGTCCGTTGTCTATGTCGATGACGCCCGCCAGTCCCTCTCTCTGCTGGCCGAAGTAGTAGAGGAAACTGCTGTCCTGGCGGAAGGGGTAGTAGGCGTTAGAGGGATAGTTGCAGGGCGACTCGTTGTTGCCGAAGAATACCACAAGTCCATCTCCGACCAGTTTACGAAGCGTCTGTCGGCGCTGTATGTAGGTTTGTTTGTCGAACATGATACAGATTACGGATTTACAAATTTACAAATTTACTAATTTACGGATTTTTACTTTCCTCTGGCACATATTTTGGAGAAGGTCCGAAGCGGTTCGGTTCCTTCTTTCCGTCCAGGCAGAGGAACACCAGCAGGGTGACGCTCACCACAAAACTGCCCAGATACAAAAGGATAACCACGGGGTCGGATATCAGTTCTTCGACAACCTTTGGCGAGACATTGACGCTTGTGAGCTTGTCGATGTATCCGGCAAACAGCAGGTAGAAGTCATTGGCTGCGCTGAAAATCCAGGCAAGGAAGGGTAAAATTCCCCATAATCCTCGGTCATGCATCCTGCGTACCATGATGGGAATGATGAGGAGGCTGATGCCGTTGCTGATGATGGAAGCCACCTCCGTTGAGACGAACGGCTGATAGGCGAGCGACAGGAGGAAGCTGCAAACCCAGAAGGAGAGTGCAAACCACCAGAATTCGGAGCGGCGGCTGCGGCCGCGGAACGACAGGATGTTGGCAAAGCCCTTCTTTGTTGCTTCCCAGAAAGAGGGCTGCGGGAGTGTTTGATAGTTTTCCATATTGTTTATTTTTTGTCTTTTACATATTTTGGTGAGGGGCCGTAGTCGTTCTGTGCCTTGTCGCTGTCCTTCATGAAGAACACAAGACACACCACGGTGAGTACCAGCGAGACATTTGCCAGCAGGCAGATGGCGGCCCATACATAGGCATTTTCCGTAACGGTGCGGATGTCCTGCTGTGTGGCAAAGACCCAACCGAGTGCAACGATGATGATAAGCGCCAGCGGATAGACCATTCCGCCGAACCAAGTGTCACGGCGGTTGATATCGTGAAGGCGTCCGCAGCTTTCCGTTGCCCACAGTCCGATGGGTGGAATGATGAGCAGGCCTTGTATCCACGAGCCCCAGACATGCGAGAGGTTTATTTTCAGACAGTCCTCGAGGAGTATTCTCAGCCCGAAGAACACCGCCAGGTAGATGACGCAAGCCAGCGTGCACCACCAATATTCCGACCGCCTGACGCGGCGGTGGTTGTTGTTCAGGTTGACGAGTGCCCGCTTCAGTGCCTGTCCGAAGGTGAGCGAAGGCAGTTTGATGAGGTCTTCTGTTTCTTTCATTTCAGCAAGTCTGGTCTGAGTTTCTTGGTTCTTTCCAGTGCCTGTTCCATTTCCCAGGCTTTTATCTTGGCTTCGTTTCCGCTGAGCAGGATGTCCGGCACGCGCCAGCCTTTGTAGTCGGCGGGTCTTGTGTAGATGGGTGCTGCCAGCAGGTCGTCCTGGAAGCAGTCTGAGAGTGCGCTCTGCTCGTCGCCGATGACGCCCGGGACGATGCGTACGATGGCGTCGGCCATGACGGCAGCAGCCAGTTCCCCGCCGGTGAGCACATAGTCGCCGATGGAGATTTCGCGGGTGATGAGGTGCTCGCGGATGCGGTGGTCTATTCCCTTATAGTGTCCGCAGAGGATGATGAGATTCTCCTTCAGCGAGAGGTCGTTGGCCGTGTGCTGGGTGAACTGCTCGCCGTCGGGACTGGTGAAGATGACTTCGTCGTATTCCCTTTCCGCCTTCAGCGCAGAGATGCAGCGGTCGATGGGTTCTATCTGCATCACCATCCCGGCAAATCCGCCGTAGGGATAGTCGTCCACGCGACGCCACTTGTCGGTGGTGTAGTCGCGCAGGTTGTGCAGGTGGATTTCTGCCAGCCCCTTTTTCTGGGCCCGTGCCAGGATGGATTCGTGGAGGAAGCCTTCCAGCATCTCGGGTAATACGGTGATAATGTCTATTCTCATAGTTGTTTGCGAATTTACAAAGAATTGGGGGGATACTGAAATAAAACCCTCTGATTTTTGTTTTTTTAAGCACTCCGTGTAACTTTTTGCCTATGTTTTGCGTCAAAAGAACAGACGATAGAAACCAGAAAAATATCAGATTATGAAAAGAAAGTCATTATTCCTGTTGGCCGGCATCGCCGTGATGTCCTTGCTGGCATTGCCTTCGTGGTCAGCCGCAAAGCCGGAGCAGGCTCCAAAGGAGAAAGTTATCTACCGCACATTTGCCGTGAAGGACTTTACGGCGTTGAATGTGTCTGGCGCAGTGAAAGTTATTTATGCTCAGGGCCCGTTGCGCGTGACGGCAAAGGGCACCGAGCGCGACTTGTCGTTCTTGAAGATCACCCAGTCGCAGGGCAAACTCAGGGTGCAGACCAATTCGAAGGTGTCGGTATCCCGCCATCCGAAGAAGGTGACTGTCTATGTCACAGTTCCTCATTTGACCGACCTGAGCGTTGGAGGTGCCAGCAAGTTCAAGGCCGGGCGTCTTCAGGCTGAAGGCTTCCAACTGTTGGTTGCCGGGGCCAGCGATGTTGAGATAGGCGATTTGGACTGTCAGTCGCTGAAAGCCGAAGCAAATGGTGCCAGCGGATTGAAGTTGAAAGGCACGGCAAAGGAGTGCATCCTGAAATGCACCGGTTCGTCCGATGCCGACCTGAAGTTGCAGGGTAAGCGCTTGACCGTCAGCAATTCCGGTGCCAGTGAAGTAGACCTTGAGTTCCAGGGCGGCGATGTAGTGGTGGATTGTACAGGTTCATCGGAGGCCTCATTGACGGTAAGTTGCCGCCAGCTGAAGGTGAAATGTACGGGAGCGTCCGAAGCCAGCGTTGCCGGTACGGCTCAACAGTTCTACCACGAGAATCGGGGAGCCAGTTCAATCAACCATAAGGCTTTGATTGTGACAGGCCGGTAGCAACTTTGATGTAAATTGTTTACAACTTATTTATACACAGTAGGTTAGGCGATGATTCTCCGAAATGGGAACAGTCGTTGTCCAAAAGGGGTCCAAACGCATTCCGTTTGGGCCCCTTTTGGCTTGCGTTTGGGCGGAAAACGGAGTGCGTTTGGGGCTCAAACGGAAACCGCGCGCAGGACAGTCTGTGTGCAGCTGTTCCAAAGTGATTGGGAAACAGAGAGTTACAAAGGTTTTCGCTGGCAGGGAATGTAGGCCGGGAGGCCGATTCTCGAAAGGCTAGAGTCTACCCCTCGCGGTAGAAGTCCAGTGAATCTGCAATGAGTTCCTTCGGAACGGTCTGGTTGACAAGTGGTTGCCCGATGTCTGCCAGCAGGGTGAAGTTGATGCCGTTGCCTGTGTTTTTCTTGTCGTGTTCCATCAGTTGGAGCAGCGTGGGGTAGTCGTTGCAGTCAATAGGGAGCCTGCCATAGCGTTCGAGGATGAACCGCACGGTCTGCCGCATCTGCTCAATGGGGAACTGCTTCTCCACAACCGAGAGGTACAACTCGCACACCAGTCCGGCCGCTACCGCCCATCCGTGTGGCACGGGGGTGCCTTTCTCCATCATGAGCGACTCCAGGGCGTGCCCTACGGTATGCCCCAGGTTCAATGCCTTGCGCTTTCCCCGTTCCTTGGGGTCCTGCTCCACGACACGGCGTTTCACCTCAACCGATTTCTGAATCATGCCGGCCAGCACCTTCCAGTCCGGTTTTTCCATGTCGAACCGCAGGGTCTCGCTCCATTGCCGCGGGTCGGCCAGCAGCGAGTGCTTGAGCATCTCGGCATAGCCCGACAGCAGTTCCTCGCGTGGCAGCGTCCGGAGGAAGTCGGTTGCCACCACAACGGCCTTCGGCAGGGCAAAGACGCCAATCTCGTTCTTCAGCCCGGCGAAGTTCACCGCCGTTTTTCCGCCTATCGAGGCGTCGACCATGGCCAGCAGGGTGGTGGGCAGGTTGATGCAGTCCATGCCCCGCTTGAAGGTGGCTGCCGCCATTCCGCCCAGGTCGCACACCATTCCGCCGCCCACATTCAGCAGCAGCGAGGTGCGCCGTGCACCGCCGTCGACCAGCCGCTGCCACACTTGTTGCAGCGAAGGGAGCGACTTGTGGGCCTCGCCCGAAGGGATGCAGATTGTCTCTGCCCCTTGTAAGCAGGGAAGATGGCTCAGCAATGGCCAGCAATGGCTTTGTGTGTGCTCGTCCAGAAGGACGAAAATGCGTTCTTTCCCATAGGGAGCAAGCAGCTGCTGAAGCGTTTCCGGCAGCGCAGAGGTGAAGAAAAGTCGGTTGTTCATGCCGTAAAGATACGGGAAGATGCTGAAAACGGCAAATTTCCCGGGCCTTTTCCGCACATGAGCCGCTCCGTAGGAGCCAAAAAACGGGCGGCAGCGTTAAACCAACAAGGTTTTTGTGCGTCAAAAAGTAAAACAAACATCCGTAACAGATGAAACGACTTGCATTTCTATTGTCGTTCTTGTTGCTCTCCATTCTCCACACACAGGCACAGGAACGGCAGATAAGCGGTGTGCTGATTGACCGCGATACGAAAGAAGCCATCGAGCAATCGACCGTACAGTTGCTCCAACTCGACAGCACCTATGTGTCCGGTGCGCTCTCCAACGAGGAGGGGCAGTTTGTCGTGACAGCCCCTGCCGACGGCCGCTACCTTGTGAAAATAACCAATGTGGGCTACTTCCCGACAGTCAGGACCGTCACCATCAAGGACGGCCAAAGCGTGGACTTGGGCAAGGTGGTCTGCGGTGCCGAGACCATCATGCTGAAGGGGGCCACCATCACGGGCCAGGCTATGAAGGTGGTGGTCAGGGAAGACACCTTTGTATACAACTCTTCGGCCTACCGCACCCCTGAAGGCTCGGCGGCGGAGGAACTCGTCAAGCGGCTGCCAGGAGCAGAGGTGGACGACAACGGAACCATCAAGATTAACGGAAAGGAGGTGAAGAAAATCCGTGTGGACGGCAAGGAATTCATGACTGGCGACACCAAGACCGCCCTGAAGAACCTGCCCACCTCCATCATCAACCAACTGAAGGTATATGACGAAAAGAGCGACTTGGCCAGGGTGACCGGAATTGACGACGGGGAAGAGCAAACCGTGCTGGACTTCGGCATCAAACCGGGCATGAACAAGGGGCTCTTCGCCAACATCGACCTGGGAATAGGCAACCACGGGCGCTACTCCGAAAAAGCAATGGGGGCCTGGTTCAACGACGACTGGCGGGCCATGCTCTTCGGAAGTGCCAACAACACCAACGACATGGGCTTCCCCGGCGGTGGCGGATTCGGACGCTTCGGCGGCGGACGGCAGGGACTCAATGCCACAAAGATGGTCGGTACCAACCTGAACTACGAGAAGAAGGACACCCTCTCGGTGGATGGAAGCATACGGTGGAACCACAACGACGGCGATGTGAACACCCGCCAGTCCATCGAAAACTTTGTATCCACAACGGGAGCGTTCTCCAACAGTATTACGCAACAGTACACACGGGGCGACTCCTGGAATGCACAGATGCGCCTGGAGTGGACTCCCGACTCGCTGACCAACATCATGTTCCGCCCATCGTTCAGCCGTTCGGCCAACGACGAACGCTCAACCAGCGTGTCGGCGGCCTACAACAGCAATCCGTACGACTATGTTTCCGATGCCCTCGACCCGGCATCCATCGCACAACTGGAGGGCCTCGGCCAGATGGTCAACACCCGGTCGCAAACCTCGCTGACCTATTCGGACAGCAAGACGGCAAGGGGAATGCTCCAGGTTAACCGGCGGCTGAACAGCATGGGGCGTAACTTCACCATCAGGGGCGATGCCAGCTATGGCTCGACCGAAAGCAAGACGCTCTCGCTCACCAATGTACACCTCTACCAGGCGGCCAACTCCTTGGGGCTGAACTCCTATCAGACTAACCGCTACAGCGTGACACCGACGCGCAATCATTCCTACTCCGTTCAGGCAACTTACAGCGAACCGCTCTGGAAGGCTACCTTCCTCCAACTCATCTATAAGTTCGAATACAGTTTCAGAAAGTCCGACCGGTCTACATTTGACTTCAGCAACCTGGGCGAGGACTTCTTCGACGGAGTGAACCTGGCCTACCGTAACTGGAACGGCTACCTCGACCGGCTGGCAGAACCCATAGAAAACTATCGGGACGAGGACCTCAGCCGGTTTGCTGAATACCGCAACTATACGCACGAAATAGAGTTGATGATGCGGTTTGTGCGTGCTAAATACAACCTGAACTTCGGGTTGATGATGCAGCCCCAGCATTCAACTTTCAAGCAGGACTACCAGGGACGGCACACCGATACCTCGCGCAGTGTGACCAACTTCTCGCCGACGCTCGACTTCCGGTACAGGTTCAGCCGCCTGAGCAACCTCCGCATCAACTACCGCGGGACGACAACGCAGCCCGACATGTCCGACCTTCTCGACATCACCGACGACAGCGACCCACTCAACATCCGCAAAGGCAATCCCGGGTTGAAGCCTGCCTTCACCAACCGTTTCCGCCTGTTCTACAACAACTACATCCAAGACCACCAGCGGGCCATCATGACTTTCATCAACTACAGCACCACCCGCAACAGCATCAGCGACCGGATTACCTACGACGAGACTACCGGCGGGCGCACCATCACGCCCGAGAACATCAACGGCAACTGGGATGTGAACGGCGCATTCATGTTCAACACCGCCATCGATTCGCTCGGCTATTGGAATGTGAACACCTTTACACGCGCGCAATATAATAATTATGTGGCCTTCCTTAATGTCGGACAAACGGCCGATGCCGTGAAGAACATCACGCGTTCGACCTCCTTGAGCGAGCGCATTGCCGGCAGCTACCGCAACAACTGGCTGGAAGTGGAACTCGACGGGTCGTTCACCTACACCCATTCCAAGAACAAACTGCAGTCGGCCGGTAACATGAACACATGGCAGTTTGCCTACGGAGGCACCATCAATCTCACTGCACCGTGGGGCACCTCCCTCTCGACCGGCCTGCATGAGAACTCCAGACGCGGTTACAGCGACAGTTCCATGAACACCAACGAGCTGGTGTGGAATGCCCAGGTGTCGCACGGATTCCTCCGCGGGAAGCCGCTCACGGTGTCGCTGCAGTTCTACGACATCCTGCATGAGCAGAGCAATCTCTCCAGAATCATCAATGCCACGCAGCGGAGCGACACCGAATACAATAGCATCAACTCCTACGCCATGCTCCATGTGGTCTATCGCATGAACCTTTTCGGCGGCAAAGATGCCCGTCAACAGATGCGCGGCCCTGGCGACCGACCCGATTTCGGCCGTCCGGAGTTCCGTGGTCAGCGTCCTCCAGGCGGAGGGTCCGGCGGCGGCTTCCGGCCGCGTGGAGGATTTGGAGGCCCCGGTTTCTGAACGGTTTTGTAACTATTTTATAATCAGTGGTTTGAAACGGTATTGCAAAAGAGCCCCAAACGCAGCGCGTTTGGGGCTCTTTCGTCGTGCGTTTGGAGCCCAAATGGAATGCGTTTGGGGCCAAAACGGAAAACGGGTGAACTGAACGGGGATGACAACCGTGGCGGAAATGGTGCAAACAACTAATAAAATGGGTGCCGGAAAAGTTAGTTTCTGTTAAATAACTAAATGTTTTAGTTGAAATGCTTGTTCCATTTCCTATATTTGCCAGCGGTATTGATGCAATCTATTCGTTAAACTGTCAAAACTGAACCGAGCATGAAACGACTATCAAACAGGGAGCAGGAAATCATGGAACGCTTCTGGAAGCACGGCCCGATGTTTGTGCGCGAACTGCTGAACCTGTTCGACGAGCCGCGACCGCATGTGAACACCGTGTCGACCATAGTGCGCATCCTGGAACAGAAAGGCTTCCTGGGGCATAGGCAGTATGGCAACACCTATCAGTATTACGCCCTCGTGAGTGAGCAGGAGTATGGAGAGAGCACCATTGCGGGTGCCATCAAGAGTTTCTTCGACGACTCGTATAAGACGGTCGTATCCGATTTCGTGCGTAGCGAGCGGCTTTCTGCCGAAGAGTTGCGTGAGATTCTAAACGAGATTGAACAAAAGAAAGTATGACGGAATACCTTGCCTACACATTGAAGACAGGCGCTCTTTTGGCCGTGTTCTACCTGTTTTTCAGGCTGTTGCTGGCCTCGGAGCGTTGCCATCGGCTCTGTCGCGTGGTGCTGTTGCTCACGGTTGTGCTCTCGTTTGTGCTGCCGCTGTGCATCGTTACGATGCACAGCACGGTGGAACTGCCCGTAGCGGGAATGGTTCCGGTGGCCGCGCAGACTGTTGATGGGGCTTCTTCTGTGTCCGCATCGCACTTGACATGGGTGCCGTTGGCGTTCGCCGCCTATTTGGCAGGAGTCTTTATCATGCTGTCAAAGACGCTGGTGGGAGTGTGGTCGGTGGGTCGCCTGCTTACTACAGGCCGGTGCGAACCGCAAGCCGACGGTACGGTGATGGTAGAAAGCGGCCGCGCCAAGACTCCTTTCAGCTGGTTCAAGTATATTGTCCTGCCGCCAGACGACTTCAAGGAAAGGAATGCTCTGGTCATTGCCCACGAGCAGGCACATTGCCGACTGAACCATTCGGCCGATGTGCTGCTGGTGGATTTGCTCTCCGCCTTTCAATGGTTCAACCCTGCGATGTGGCTGCTCAGAACCGATTTGAGGGCCATTCACGAGTTTGAAGCCGACAGGGCGGTACTCTCTCAAGGCATAGATGCGCGTCAATACCAATACCTCTTAGTCAAGAAAGCCGTCAGTCAGGGCGGGTATTACCTGGCAAACGGATTTACTCACAGTACCCTTAAACAACGAATCAACATGATGCAAAGAACAGATAAAGCGCATTGGGGCCGCCTGAAAGCCCTGTACATTTTGCCTGTGGTCCTCATGGCCCTGGCGATGAATGCCCGTGAGGTAATCGACTACAAGTTGAATACGGAAGTTCCGGCTGCAAAACCGGCCGCAACAGCCGTCGCCAATGAAAATGAAACTGTTGCGGAAAAACAGCAGATGGTTGAAAACCAACAAGTTGCAGGTTTTAATACCGACACTATACGCATACATAAGGAATGCTCAAAGGGCGAACCGCTGGTGGTGGTCGACGGAAAGATTGTTCCTAAAGAAGAAGTGAATGCGCTTTCGGCCGACCTGATTCAGTTTGTCGATGTACTGAAGGGCGATGCCGCCACGGACAAATACGGCGAGAAAGGAGCCAACGGAGTGATGGTAATCACGCTGAAGACTTCAGGAAAACCGGAACCTGATGGTGCCGGACTGCTGCTGCAATCGCCAGTTTCAAGGGAAAAACTGGCCGAAGAAGCCCCCGAGGAAATGCCCGAATTCCCTGGAGGACAGACCGGGCTGATGGAGTTTCTCAGGGATAACCTACAGTATCCGTCGCTGGCTGTCAAGATGAAAGTGGAAGGACGCGTGCTTGTCAGCTGCGTAATCGCGGAAAACGGCGATGTAACTAAGGTGCAGTTGGAGAAAGGAGTAGAGCCGAATCTGGACCAGGAGGCCCTGCGTGTGGTGAAGAAAATGCCTCGCTGGACACCTGGGAAGAAAGCGGGAAAACCCGTAGCAGTGAAGTATTGCATTCCAATCACCTTCAAGTTGAATTAAGCGAATGCCTGCCCAGAATGGGTATACAGCGAAATCCCCCTTGCACCGGACTCGATTTGTTTGGTTGCAAGGGGGATTTCTGTTCTTGGAAGTAACTGACCATAATCAGGAGTCAGCATCGAAATCGTCGTCAAAGTCGAAGTACATGGGTTCGGTAAAGGCTTCCATGGCTCGGCGGTCTTTCTTTGTCGGGCGGCCGGTGCCACGGGCACGATCGACAAAACCGCTGATGCGGCTCATCTCCAGCAGTTCATACATCTTCGGGTCGGTAACATTTTCGTAGATTTCCGGCACGAGTTTGGCACCCACCCGCTGTTCGATGGCTTTCAACACGCGGAAGGAATAGGTCACGGGCGGCTTCTTCACATGCACTGTCTCGCCCACCTTCAGCAGCCGGGAAGGTTTCACCGTGGTGCCGTTCACCGTCACCCGGCCGTTCTTGCAGGCATCGGCGGCAATGCTGCGGGTCTTGAAAATGCGTGCCGCCCAGAGCCATTTGTCTATTCGTGCTTCTTCCATAAATGCTTATTGATTCTCCGGCTGTGCCTTGCCTCGGTTGTTAAACTGATTCATGGTGAAGTCTATGCCCGAGAGAATAAAGGTCTTGATCAGTTCGGTAGTGGTGGGGAAGAGCGATGAAAGATGCTCACGCTCCTCGTCGGTGAACTTGCCCAACACCCAGTCGATTTGATGTCCTTGGGTAAAAGTGCTTCCGATACCCATCCGCAGCCGGGCATAGTCGGATCCGATGAGTTGTTCGATGTGTCCAAGTCCGTTGTGTCCGCCTGAAGAGCCCTTTCCTTTCAGTCGGAACTGGCCAAGCGGCAGTGCAATGTCGTCGACACAAATGAGCAGGTGCTCTGTAGGAATATTCTCTTGATTGAGCCAATAGCGCACGGCATTGCCGCTCAGATTCATGAAAGTTGTGGGCTTGAGAAGATATATGCGGCGTCCCTTGAGCGACGCCTGCGCCACATAGCCGTAGCGCTTGTCCTCAAAACAAATATTGGATGCCTTGGCGAAGGCATCCAATATCATGTATCCTGTGTTGTGTCGGGTCTCGGCATACGCTGCGCCGGGGTTGCCCAACCCAACGATTAGGTATTTCTCCATGTGCTTATTCTTCCGGAGCGGCTTCCTCTTCAGCCTCGGCAGCCGAAGCGGCAGACATGGCCTGGCGTGTCATCTTGACGGTGCAGACAACAACCTCCTTGCTGGTGACAATCTCAAGGCCTTCGAAATTGAGTTCACCAACCTTGATGCTCTTGCCCAAACCGAGTTGGGTAACATCGATGTCAAGATGCTCTGGGATGTTCTGATAGGGAGCACGAACTTCAATCTTGCGGACATTCAGGTTCATCCGGCCACCGTCGCGCACACCCTGTGCCAAGCCGTTCAACTTAACGGGGATGCCAATGGTGAGCGGCTTTTCCTCGTTGATTTCGTAGAAGTCAACATGGAGCAGTGCGTCGGTAACGGGATGGAACTGCAGCTCCTTCAGGACGGCATCGTGTTTCTTGCCGTCGATGTTCAGGGCTACAACATAGATGTGGGGAGTGTAAACCACTTTGCGCAGTTCAGTCATGGGAACTGCGAATGCCAATGAGACGGGCTTGCCGTCCACTTTCTCCTCACCGTAGAGATTGCAGGGCACCAGGCCTTCCTTTCTCAGCAGTTTCGAAGCTTTCTTTCCAAGGTCTGTACGCTTCTGACCTGTAACATTAATTTCTTTCATAGGTGTTACTCTAAATTAAGTTGTTATTAAAATAAAATGCCTTAATTCGCCATCACACAAATTAAACGCACGCCCTGAAGCGGCGATTTCCATACTGATGTGCTCAAAAAGCGGTGCAAAGGTAGGTATTTTCTTCCATTCGGGCAAAGTTTTACGCAAAAAAACATAAAATGGAGGATGTTCTCTTGCTCGTTCACTCAGTTTTTCCTATTTTTGCAAACAATAAAGCCGGCTATAAAAACACATCTGATACAATGATAAACAGGGAACTCATCCGAATCAAGGTAGTACAACTGGTATACGCTTACTATCAGAACAGCAACCGTTCGCTCGACTTCGTGGAGAAAGAACTCCTCTTCAGCCTATCGAAGTCCTACGAACTCTATGCCTATTTGCTACAGCTCATCATAGCCATCACCAATGAGGAGCGCCACCGCTTCGAGGTAATCACGGCACGGTCGCTGCGCGAAGGCACCGAGCCTCCCTCCGACCGGTTCGTCAACAACCGCTTTGCCGTGCAGCTGGAAGAGAACATCCAGCTGGCGCAAATGATAGGAGCGCGCAACCTGAGCTGGCAAGACGATGTGGAATACATCAGGTCCCTGTGCGACAGAATAGAGCAGACACCCGACTATCAGGCCTATATGGCACTCGAGACGACCGACTATGACACCGACAGGGAACTTTGGCGGAAACTCTACAAGATGGTACTCCAGAACAACGAGAGCCTCGAATCGCTTCTGGAAGAGAAGAGCATCTATTGGAACGACGACAAAGACATCGTCGATACATTCGTCATCAAAACCATCAAACGCTTCGATCCGGGCAACGGCAGCGACCAACCGCTATTGCCGGAGTTCAAGGACGAGGACGACAGAAAGTTCGCCGTGAAGCTCTTCCGCGAGGCTGTCGTCGGCGCGGAAACCTACCAACAGTACATGGCTGAGGCCTCCAGGAACTGGGATCTGTCCCGCTTGGCCTACATGGACCTTGTAATCATGCAGATAGCGCTGGCCGAAATGCTCACATTTCCAAACATCCCCGTCTCGGTAACCATCAACGAGTATGTCGATCTGGCCAAGGTCTACAGCACACCGAAGAGCGGTTCCTACATCAATGGAATGCTCGACAGCATCGCCCGCCACCTGGCAAAAGAGGGTATACTGCTCAAACCCATAGCAAACAATAAGCAATAACCAATAAACAAAAGTCAAGACAATGACAACAATCTCAATGCTTTTACAGGCACAGCAAGGAGGCTCGATGGGCTTTCTCATCATGTTGCTCCTCATGTTCTTAGTGATGTGGCTCTTTCTGATACGCCCCCAGCAGAAGCGACAGAAGGAAATACAGAATTTCCAGAAGGCTCTCAAAGAGGGAGACAAGGTCGTTATCGGCGGCGGTATTTACGGAACGATCCGCAAGATAGACATAGAGACCGGCAAGGTGGATGTACAGATTGCACGGGACACCGTCATTCAGGTCGATCGCAACTACATCTATGCCGATGCATCCTCCCAGATGGCAACCAAATAACCCGTCCTTTCAGCACAAGGAGTCCGGCAGATGAGTTTCAACATCCGAAAGATATACAATCAGGCAAGGAGTTTTTTGTTCAGTAACATGAACAAGCAACTCCTTGTCTTTTTGTTTTTCTTGCTGTTGAGTAGCATCTTCTGGCTGCTGATGACGCTCAACGAGACCTACGAGCAGGAACTGAATGTGCCGGTGCAGCTGACAGGCGTGCCTGAAAAAGTGGTGATAACCAGCGACTTCCCCGACACGCTGAAGGTTATCCTGAAGGACAAGGGTTACACGCTGATAGCCTATTCGACCACGCACAGGTTTCATCCGCTGTCGCTGCTCTTCGCCAGTTATGCCTCAGGAGGCTCGGGCAAGGGTTCCGTCTCGCAGGCAGACTTGCAGAAACAGTTGCTCTCCCAGCTGTACACCTCGACGGAAATAATCTCCGTAAAGCCTGAAAGAATCGACTTCGAGTATAATTTCGGGCAGTCGAAGCGTGTTCCTGTCAAGTTGTTCGGCGAGGTGACGCCTGCCAACAACTACTATCTGGCGAAGACTATCTTCACTCCTGAGACGGTGCTGGTCTATGGCAACACTCCGCAACTGGACACCTTGAAGGCCGTTTATACCACTCCCGTCGATGTGAAGGACTTTGAAGACACCCTGACCACCTCTGTCCGGCTGCAGCAACCCAACGGGATGAAGACCGTCCCGCGCACCGTTCAGGTGCGTTTCGTGGCCGACATACTGACCGAGGAGTCGGTGGATGTGCCCATTGTCCCCGTCAACCTGCCGGAGAACAAGAACCTCCGCACTTTCCCTAACAAGGTAAAGGTGCGCTTCCAGATAGGTGCCAGCCAGATGAAACTTGTCAAGCCGTCGCAGTTTCTGGTGGTGGTTGACTATAAGGAGATTATGAACAATCCTTCCGACAAGTGCAAGGTGCATCTCCGCACCTGTCCGAAGATAGCCTCGCGGCCAAGGTTGGACTTCTCGGAGGTGGACTACATCATAGAGCAGTAAGTCCTTGCGTGCAAGTGTGATGAACCGAAAACCGATAGTGGCCCTGACCGGTGGCATTGGCAGCGGCAAGTCCTTTGTTGCCGAGCGCCTGCTTCGGCGCGGCATTGCGGTCTACGACTGCGATGCGGCTGCCAAGCGGCTGATGCGCGAGTCGGCGGAAATTCGCCGGCAGTTGACAGCGTTGGTGGGGACGAATCTCTACCAGGGCGAAGTCCTGCAGAAGCGTCTCTTGGCGGAATACCTGCTCAGGTCGGAGGCGAACAAGCAGCGCGTGAACCAGGTGGTGCACCCGGCCGTTGCCGACGACTTTGCCTCTTCGGGGCAGAACTGGTTCGAGAGTGCCATACTTTTCGAGAGCAGGTTCTACAAGCGCCTCCCAATCGACTTCGTGGTGTGTGTAACCGCCCCCGAGGAAGTGCGGCTGGAGCGCATCTGCCGCCGCGACGGTATCACGCGGGAAAAGGCTCTTTGCTGGATAAAGGCCCAGTGGCCGCAGGACGACATGGAGGCTGCCAGCGATTTTGCGCTGCTCAACGACGGTGTGGCCGACATCGACTCACAGTTAGACAACATTATTCATAAAATAGAAAACACATAAAAATGGAAACAATTCTTTCAATAGCCGGCAAGCCAGGACTGTACCGTCTGGTCAGCCGAGGTGCCCAGAACCTCATTGTCGAGGCGCTGGACGAAACAAAGAAACGCATCCCTGCCTTTGCCACCGACAGGGTGACATCGCTGGCCGACATAGCAATGTTCACCGAGACGGACGACATTCCCCTCTGGCAGGTACTCCGGAACCTGGGCGAGAAGGAGCAAGGCAAGGAATGCCCCCTCAACTTCAAGAAGGCCTCCGGCAAGGAGCTCCAGGCCTATTTCGCCGAGGTGTTGCCCGAATACGACCGTGACCGCGTGCAGGACAGCCACATCCGCAAGCTCATCCAGTGGTATAACATACTGGTGAAGAACGGCTATACCGACTTCGAGGCCGTGCTTGCGCCTACCGAGGGCGATAATGTTGACGACCGTAAGGAGCAGTAAAAGCCTATAGCTGCAAGCAGGAAAGGGCCGGCATCAGATTGTGATGCCGGCCCTTTCCGTTGCGTGTGGGCGCTGTGTGCCGGGCGGTCAGATGCGGACTTTCACGATAAGTTTCTTGAACTGTCCCTCGCCGATGGCTGGAGCATGTGCGTCCTCGGGGAAAAAGATGGTGAACTCGCCGGGCAACACCTCCACATAGTCGTAGGAAGGGATATGGTAGAAGGCGCGGTCGGTGGCCGGATCGAAGGGCGTCACCGGCTCTTCCGTGATGGTGGAGAGCGGCCGCCATCCCATCACTTCAGGTCCAGAGAGGGGTATCTGGATGTCGATGTAGCGGCGGTGCACCTCGGTCAGTTGGTCGGCACGGGACTTGAACGTGCCGGTATCCACATTGATGAAGAGATTGTCGCCGTCGACGACGATGCGGCCGGGCTCTGCATTGGCGAGATCGTGGCTCTTCACATAGTCGAAGGCGGCCTTGAACAAGGGGTGCATGCCCTCGTAGCGGGCGCTGTCTGTGAGTTTTGCGTGTATCATGCTGGTCGTGTTTGTTAGGATTTTGTGCAAAAGTAGTAATTTTTCCGCAGGGCAGCATCGCGTTGCATGTATTTTTTCTGTATTGGGGGAGTGGGGCTCCTTTCCATCGGGATTTGTCAAAATAATTTACTGCACACTGCGTCCGCAACAGCATTTTCCTGCCGTTTTTTGCCGTAAAGCTGTAGGCTTAGGTAGAATATCGCCAAAAACCGATATTTTACAAGTTGCTGTCATTCAGTTAATTGCAGGAATGTTCAGGAAAACTCGCCGACGGTTATTTTCCAACTGGGGCTCTCTTGTCTTGCAACTGCATGGCTTTTGCACCCTGAAAGCCTGCCTTTTGCGCTCCAAAACCTGTTGTTTCGGACTGCAACTGAGCCTCAGTCGCAGTTCTTCCGTTAAAAAAATACGGTAAAAACGAGGTGAAAAACATCTGCAAGTGGCCGATAATTGTTTTTCCGGAGCGTTGCACACTTTTCGTTTTTGTAACGATTTCTTACTAAATCCGGGCTTCCGACAATCTGTCGTTTTAATGCGCCAATTTGGCAGAAATTCCGCTCTGGTACATTCGTTGCATTCTGATGGGCAGAAATTAACACTTAAAATAAAGAAAGGAATAAAGCTATGTATCCAGTTAGAAACTTTTTTTCACCCTTTGTATTCGACAGTCTTTCACCCCTTATGGACGCCTGCAACACCCACACTGCCATCTCCCCGCGCATCAATGTAAAGGAAAGCGATGCCTGCTACACCGTTGAAATGGCCGCCGCCGGCATGAGCAAGGACGACCTCCAGGTGCACATCAACGACGAGGGCAACCTCATGGTCAAGATGGAAAAGCATGAGGACAAGTCGGAGAAGGCTGCCGCCGAGCGCTACCTGCGGCACGAGTTCAGCACCAGCAACTTCACTCAGACCTTCATTCTCCCCGACGATGTGGAGAAGAGCGGCATCAGCGCTGCCATGCAGAACGGCATACTGGCCATCACCCTCCCGAAGGTGCAGCCCGTGAAGGAGAAACTGGCACGCCAAATCAGCATAGAATAACCACGGAAACACCTCAAAACACTCCCCGAAGCCTTAAAAACTTCGGGGAGTGTTTCGTTTGCGCTCGTTTATTCGTACCTCTGGCTGTGCCGAAGGTACTTCCACTCGGCAAAGAAACGAAGAAACTTCGTATTCTTTCTTTCGTTTGCGCTCGTTTATTCGTACCTCTGGCTGTGCCGAAGGTACTTCCACTCGGCAAAGAAACAAAGAAACTTCGTATTCTTTCTTTCGTTTGCGCTCGTTTATTCGTACCTTTGCAGGCATGGAAATATTGAAAGACTTACTTTTCATTGTGGTCGGCATCTACTGTGTAATCAACGGTGCCAACCTGCTGACCAAGGGTGCTGTCGCCTTGGCCGAGCGCTTTCGCATGCCGCAAGTTATCATCGGCCTCACCATTGTGGCGCTGGGTACTTCGCTGCCTGAACTCTGCGTGAGCCTGATGAGTGCGCTGAAGGGCACTGCCGACATGGCGGTCGGCAATGTGGTGGGCAGCAACATCTTCAATACGCTGTTCATCGTGGGCATCGCTGCTATCCTGATGCCCATCACCGTGAGCCGTCTCACCGTGCGTCGCGACATGGTTTTCGCCCTGGCAGCATCTGTGTTGCTGTTGTGTATGTGCTGGAACGGCACGCTGGCGCGTTGGGAAGGCTTTGTGCTTTTGCTCCTTCTTGTGGTCTATATGCTGTATACCATAAGACAATCGCGCTTGGAGAATACCGCCGAAGAGTCCGACCGTCAGCTCGTTCCGTGGATGAAAACACTCTCATGGCTTGTTGCCGGGGTGCTGTTGCTGCCGGTGGGAAGTTATGTCTTCGTTGACCATGCCGGTCATCTTGCCCTCGCTCTGGGCATGAGCGAGGCCGTGGTGGGACTTACCATTGTGGCAGGCGGCACCTCGCTGCCGGAACTGGCCACCACCATTGTGGCCGCACGCAAGGGAGAATCGGGCATCGCCATCGGAAATGTGCTCGGCTCCAATGTGCTGAACATCCTCTTCATCCTCGGCCTGACCAGCTTGATTTCACCTCTGTACATCAGCGGTATCACCATGGTTGACTACGGCATGCTGATAGCCTCCATGGCTGTATTCCTGCTCTTCTCCTGGACGCGCTTCAAGATTGAACGCTGGGAAGGCATCGTGCTGACGGCAATGTTCGTGGGTTACCTTTCCTGGCTGATTTATAACATATAAGTTCCGGTCGCTGCAAACCGGACGGATACAAAAAATCCCTGGCGGAAAATGATGCTCGCCAGGGATTTTTCTGTGTCTATTTGTCAAGCAGTTCAGCCAGTGTGTTGAGCAAATCCTCGCCCCTTAGGTCGGAAGCGACAATCATGCCTTGCGGGTCCAGCAGGATGTTCGAGGGGATGGACATCACACCGTAGACGCTGCTGGCCTCGCATCCCCAACCCTTCAGGTCCGACATCTGGGGCCAGGTCATGTGCAGGTCGGAGAGAGCCTTCTTCCAGGCAGCTTCCTTCTGGTCGAACGATACGCCCACAATTTCGTAGCCCTTGTCCTTGTACAGTTCGTAGCTCTTCACCACTGTTGGCATCTCCTGCCGGCAGGGACCGCACCACGAAGCCCAGAAGTCGACCAACACATACTTCCCCTTGCCTGCGAACTGGCTCAGCAGCACCTCCTTCCCGTCGGGATCTTTCATGGTCAACTCGGAAAAACGGAGTCCGGGCTGGCGCTTGGCAAGGCTCGCCATAACCTGTTTCGCCAGAGCGGCGGCAGGGTGGCCGTAGTAGGCTGCGGTCTCCGGAAGCAACGACTTCAGTTCGTCGTACTTCATGCCGAAAGCCACCTTGGAGATGAACAGGGCTGGAATGATGTTGTCCTGGTTCTCGCGGGCAATCTGTTTGTAGAAGTCTTCCTGTCGCTGCTGGATGCTCTCAGCTTCCTTCTCAATCTCTTTGTTGCGGGCCGCAGCCTCCTCTGTACCGGCCGTGCGGTTCTTCATGTACTCGGAAATGAGCCCCTGCAACTCCGTCTGAAACAGATTGTCGGCCTTGAGGTAGTTGGACAGTTTCTCGTTCAGCGGCGAACCCTTCAGCTCGTTGGTGGAAAAGTCGAGTTCAACGGGTGTGCCGTCGTTGATGAAAGTGAAGAACTGCCCCTGCTTCTCTTCGCCTTCGGGACGGACGGTGAGGAACGCTTCGGAAGGCAATGCCTTCTTTATTTCGAACGACCCCTTGGTAACCGGGAAATTGGCGTCAAGCTCATCTTTTCCGTTTGAGATGTAGAGGCTTACTTCCTTTGCGGAGGAAACCTTCCCTTTGATGCAGGCCTGCGTTTCCTGTGCCATCAGCGTGGACGAAGAAAGCAACAGCACGATGGATAAAAGTGTAGTTTTCATGTTGCTGAAATGTATTGGTTGTTTTTGCAAAAATACGCATTTCCCCAAAGAAACCGCAGTGTTCCCCCATTCTTTTTTATTTACCGGTCTGCGAAAACAAAGGAGGTGAATGTTTTGCCAGACGCTCATGACGGTGTATCTTTGCAACAAGAAAGCCAAATGATGAGCCTATACCGTTTCCCCTTGAGCAAGAGCCGCCGGTCCGACTGGATGCAATTGTCAAATGCATTCATGGCATTGTTGCTGACATTCTGCCTCGCTTTGGCAGGATGTAGCACAGACACCGATTTCGATGAAGCCGATGCCGTTGCGCCGGATGCTGCCTATTCACCGCTGGCAGAATACCAAAAGGCAAGCAGCATCCTGGTACATACGCCAGGTAACGAAATTGAAGGGGCATCAGGTTTGCACGGGAGATACAATGTCAGCGCCATGAAGGAGGAGCATCTTGCTTTCATCCAGGCCCTGAAGACCAACGGCATCGCCGTATTTGAACTGACCGATGTGCTTAAGAACGCCCCGCTCGAAGCCTTGAAAGCCATCGCACAGCAACTATCGTCGGCGGATATAAGTCAGATGGACAAGGAAGAACTGATTGACCGGATAATCGTCGGCGCCCCACTGCGGGGCATCTATTTCATGCGCGACCAAAGCATAACGACACCCAGAGGGCAGGTCATCGGCAAGATGAAACTCCCGCACCGGCAACTTGAGCCCGCACTGATAAGGCTTTGCTACGAATGGCTGGGCAGGAAAGTTGCTTACGAGGTGCAGGCTGACGGTGCCTGTCTCGAAGGGGGCGACTATATTCCTTTCAACACAATCGCATTCATTGGTGAAGAATTCATGTGGAAGTGTTTTGGATAATCGCAAACAGTTGTAAATCAGTATATAACAAGAAGCGTCCAAAATTGAACGGTACAAAAAAGTGCAATAGCGCGAAATGGGAAATCGAAGAGTTTTGCAGAGCAAAACCAGCCTTCAAAAGAGAGCAAGATTTAACAATTCGTTAAGATCATTTAACTTTTGCTTTTGAGGCATTTTTGCCGTTTGTCAAGTCCAGCTGACAATAGAAGGTCATTTTAAGGCTTTGCCGATAGCTCGAAAATCGACTAAATCCAGAGTTCTTGTACCACCGTTGTATCTCGGATGCTCTAAGTATCTGGGATTCAACGAT
>FLNY01003904.1_pt1 | contig 25589 bp, 19 predicted proteins | sample 1140381 | NCBI WGS metagenome assembly FLNY01 (sample SAMEA3878172, study PRJEB12797) | bioreactor metagenome | biome: Moose rumen | place: Sweden | collected 2011-10
AGTGAGGAAGTTCTTAAAAAAATGAATAAAGGAATTACGCTTGAAGATATTGAAAGCACTGTTAGTAATATGGATAAAGCGGGTATTTGGTTACATTCCTTTTTGATAAATGATTTTCCTACTGAAACTTCAGAGGATAAATTGAAGACTATTTTAAATGTTTTTTTAATGCCGTTTCATTCTGTTGGATTCAGTCAATTTAGTTTACCTAGAAATGCAAAAATAACAAGCAAAATAGACAAATATGGTCTATATGATTTAAAAGAGAAAAGAGAATTTAGTAGTATTTTGGAATATAAGGCGATATTACCTCCTAATAGGCAAAGGTATGAAGAATTATGTCAGTTGTATAATACTCGAATGTATAATGTTTTAGCAGATGTTTTCTTGATTGATGCACAGCATATACCATTGTTTGAAAAAGAATATAATTTTATTGATAATAAATTAAAATTACAGCATTTCGCAGATGAAATACAAAAGAATTCGATAGATGATTTACTTATACGATATACACAAGATGAGACAATTATTGTATTCAACTATAAAACAATGATAGTTGTAGAATTACCAGCAATTTATGAATCGGTTTTAAGAATGTACAGTTCTATTAATAGTTGTAATAGTGTAGACGAAGAGGTAGCTGAAGTAATAAGATTAGTTTATGGAACATAATGCAATTATAATAATGTAAAAAAATAGTAAAGGTTATTTGTAGGTGACCCCTCAGGTGTCCCATAAGGAAAAAGCGGTGCTAGAATCCCCTTTCTATCAGTATTTTAGGATAAGGAATGCGATTCGAGTCCCGTCTCGCGCTCTAATTAATTAAAAAGGACATATCCATTAGGATATGTCCTTTTTAATTAACGAGGCCCATACGTGCCTCGAAGGTTCGAGGTCTCGCCTGCCGGCTCGGTCGGTGCTTCTGCTTCGCAGAGGGGTCCACTGGACACCCGCACCCCGTCTCGCGCAATGTTTCACATCGAGATGTTTCCTTATTCCCGTCTCGCGCGGATTATAAAAAGGGGTACAACTGGGGTACATTCGTTGTTTCAGGGCTTATAGCCTTAATTTTTTTAGGATTTTATTAAGCATCAAGCTTATATCAAATCCGTACCTGCATCCTATTTTAATAAAAATAGGATGTCTGCTTGCAGATTAAAATGTTGCTTTCATTTGCAACATTTTAACCCTATTTTGTCATTATCCAAACATCTCATTCCAACTATTAATATCAATATCACCAAGTCGTGATAACTCCAACTGAGAATTGATGAAATACTTGAGGAACAAGAACATACTAAATATTGGCTATTTAAAAGAATGGAACCCATGAGTTATCAAAACTTTAATAAAATATACAATAACGAAACTAGTTCTATTAAGTTTGATACATTGGAAAAACTAAAAAATGCACTTGGCGTTAGCTACGATGATTTATTTAGAGAAGACCCAAGCTAAATAATCGTTGAATCTAAATTCCAAAGATGCTATATTATAGATAAAGAAGGCACCCACTCCAAAGTGGATGCTCCCGAATTAGAGTAAATTAGCTCTCAATGAGAGCCGCCTCTTTCGTTTGCAGACGAGAGAGGCATTATTTTTTTCGCTTGTTGTTTCTCTTATCGAGAAAGCTAAGCAACGCCAGTAAGAAACCACAAGCTGTAAAAAGCAATGCTAACATTGTTAGCATAATCATCAAGATTTCATAGTCCGTCATGTGCGTCACCTCCCTTCCATAGTGACATCCACTCTGTGGAGCACCTTATAGAATGGCTCGGGAGATTTCCACCTCGTCATGGGTACTTTCAGTACGGTTAAACCGCATAAATAATCTAGCACGAATGTTCTGCTTTTACAATCGAACATGTATTCGAGCCCCGTCTCGCGCTCTTTTAATTTCATTGCGATATTCCGCGATTTTCCCATTAAATCAATGGTTTTAAAGAATTTTTTATAGCTTTAATTTAAATTAGAAATTTAATTTTAAACTATAAATTTAAGTGAAAATGCACACGAGATTCTCAAAAAAATAAGATGGATTAAAAAATATCTTCTAATATCGCACTTGCTACGATGTCTTTATTGACATGAATAATGTTATTATCAAAATCTATATCATTCATGGTAAAAATCCTCCCATGAATAAGGCTATCACTTGTTTAGGAATTGTACATTTTTATTTTCCACTAAATGTACATTCTTATAGTATCATTTACATGGCAAGTGTAGCAGCCTACTATATTTGCAAATGGCTAGACAGTGATGACTAAGGCAACTAGCCTGGAGTATTAAGCCCACTCCGCAAAAAAGAGAATAAAAAAGCTCCAGAGAGTGGCTTCTCTGGAGCTTTTTGTGTTGTCTGACAGAAATATAAAACTTTCCTTTGCCTAAGAACATTATATCAACTCATTTCCAGAAGTCAATTTATTAATTTTAAAAATCTAAGATAGTGATAATTAGCAATAGAGCAAAGACTATAATAATACCACTTATTACACCAATAGCATATTTTTGACTTTCTGTTAATCTAGAATTAAAAAAGGCTACTGAATCATTAACAGAAGTCACAAAGAAGGCAGAACAGGCTATTGAGGACACTGTTCAAAAGCTAAAAGAACATGACTTTACAGATGAAGATATTAAAAATGCTACAACACCACAATCAGCATATGAGCAGGCACTTGAAGGAGTAGAGCTTACTGAGGCTCAAAAGGCTACTATTCCTGAGGCAGATAAAGCAAAAGTAGAGGAAGCAGTTACACAGGCAACTAATAAAAAGATAATTACAGAAAATCAAACTGCAGCTATGGACGAGGAAACATCCAAAGCTTTTGTTACTGAGTCTGTAAATATTGAAGATGGCCAGATATCGTATATAGATACAAATGGAGATAGTCACTCAAATGTTAATTCACCACTATTAAATTCCATTACAAGAACAGTTACAGTATTATCGGATGCACAGGCGCAACAGGCATTCGATTTTGTGCTGCAGTCAAATAATGTCCCACAGGCGCGCACAGCACTCAATCAGATCATAGCAGCCACAACAGTAGGTACTAATTGGGAAAACTTTAATAAGAATATTTTAAATGGATTAAATGAGACTAAAGCAAAAGAGCTTTATGATTCTTTGATGGAGTCTACAGAAAAGTCAGATTCTCAAAAGGAAAAATCTAAAACTGTTAAAAAGGAAGGCAAGGTAGAAGGCGAATTACCTAGTCATGTTAAAGAGCTTGCAGAGGCAGTTGCTAAAAAACTTGGAGTAGATATTACATCATTTACTGCTGATAATGGCGATAGAGGACAGTATAATCCAGATACAGGTGAAATATCACTTAATACTACTAATCAGGATGAAGCTATTATGACAATCTTTCATGAGGCGATAGGCGAAGTGTCGCAAAGATACAATGCCAAAGGCATGAAAGTTATTCAGAATGAAATCCTTGATTATTTAAAAGAGACTCTAGGCACTGCTGAGTTTAATTCATTAGTCCAGGCATACCAGAATGCATACAGACAATCAGATAGTAAGGTAGATCAGAATAAGACACGCAGAGAAGCTGCAAACGAAATGGTAAATGATACTCTATGGACTTTATTTGCCAGTGAAGAAGGTATGAAAGACTTTACTGACTGGGTAAATGATAATCATACAGCTACAGAAAGTGTAAGCATTCTTACAAAAGTTAAGGATTTTATAGACAAAATCCTGGATTATATCAAAAACCTTATGTCTACAGTAAAGCTAAATAGTAGTGAAAAGGCCATGCTTGATATGTCAGAGGAGCGCATGAGAGGACTCCGCAAGCAGGTGCTAGAGGTATTGGATGAAGCTATTGCAAATAGGGATGCAGCAGTAGGTAATAGTGAGAATAGAGAAAGTGCGCCTAAAAATAGTAAGGAAATAATTGATAGTAAATACACTGATGCTGTAGATGATAACATTATTAAATTGTTTGATAAAGTTAATAATGGAAAATCTACAAAAAGAGATTATGTTACCTTAAATGATGTAATTTCAGATAGATTTGCAGCAGATGTATACAATAATATTCATGTAGATGTTACTGGTTATAAAAATGAAATTGGGCAATCAGGAATAAAACATATTATTAAAGATCATGGAGCAAATGGTAGAGCGGATCACAGTATGGCAGACCCTAAAGATATAGCTCGTATTAAATATGTTTTGGATAATTATGATCAAATGCGCCCAGGAAAATTATCTAAGGAATATAGAAACAAAGATCATTCTTTAGGAAAAACAGTAGAAATTCAAAAGAAGTTAGGTGATAAGTATTATTATGTTGTAGAAGTTGCTCAAGATACAGATGCTCATATTATGCGTGTTATATCAGCTTATATAAACAAGAAGGATACATTCTCTGAATTGGCTGTGTCAAACGACCCTAGCCGCTACGTCCAAGACGAGATTCAGTCCAATGCATCCTTTGTTAATTCTAGTTTAACACCTGAGGAGCAAAATGCAAGTACTACATCTAGTAGAAAGTCAATCTCAGTAGATACTAATGGTAGAGAGCTATCAGAAGGACAGAAGGAATACTTTGCAGACTCTAAGGTAGTAGATGAAGATGGAAAGCTAAATCTAAATCCTACAGAGGATAGTGATATTAGATTTTCTCTTAAGGTACCGGTAGAGGAAACCAAAGATTTAATAGCAATGCATAATATATCTAAAAACAAGCTTTTAAAGACAATAGAGCTTGGTGGTTTTCCAATGCCATCTATAGGTATAACTAAAGCTGATCAGGGATATGAAGATTTTGGAGATATATCTGTAATATTTAATAAAGACACTATTGATCCAGCTAATAGTAAAAACAGGGTATATTCTGGTGATGCATGGACACCAACATTTCCTACTATCGAGTACAAGGTTAATGAGGATGCTTTAAGGGATATCGCTAAAAGAGTAGGACAATCATATTCATATTTAGAGGCGAATATCTTTGATGGGAGCAGCAATACCAGAACTAACCTTTATAATGCAAAATATATCAAAGAGACGTTTTTAAAAGAAAACAATATAGAAAAACAGCCTAAACATCTAGGATATGAAGAAGTAAAACCGAACCCTAGGTATATTGTGCAGTCTCCTTCAGCAGAGGTTTATATTTTATCAAACGATATAACATATGATAAATTAATTGCCACACCAGGTCTTGAGACTGAGATTGCAAATGAAATTAGATCTGATGCAGAAAAAAGAAATCCAATGGCTCAAAGGACTTTAAAGCTAAAAGCCCAAAATTTTGAACGAGCAGTAGAGGATATCCGTAATAAATCTGGAGATTATTTAGATAGAGAAGCACAGATAAAGACAGATTTTGCAGTTATCAGAGGCGAGGAAACAGAGACATATCAAAAAGATTTAGGCTATACAGATGGTATCGATGAGGCTATTCAAGCACATGAAGCTGAATACAATAAATTTGTAGATGATATCATGTCTTCGGTTGTAGGCAAATATGGAGTTGTTAATCATAAGGATATTTATGATAGAGCAGGCAATAGAAGAAGCTTTGAATATACTCATTATGAATATAGTCTTGAAGGTCTTGTAAAGGCCATGCTTGAGGAAGACGAACAGGGAGCAGGAACATTTATGGCAGGCTGGGGTAATATGACCGGCCTTGCTACAGAAAGATTAAATTCTATTGATGAAATTAAGGCAGAAAGAGATAGAATACAAAATCTATCTGAAGATGAAATAAAAGCTATAAAGCAAAACTTGCTAGATAGATTTGCGGAAATTATTAATGCATTAAATACTACTCCTGAGGATTTTTTTGCTAATGATAATATAGCAACAAGCATAGGTGAAGCTTTAAGAGAATCAAGGACACGTACCGGATTTAAGAATGCATTACTCAAATACAATGTAAAAAAGGATGCAGTTACTGATGCTTTAGTATCAGATATATTTGATTTGCTGCATGACATAAGAGTAATGCCTACAAAGTACTTGGAAGCAAAGCCTAGAAGGGCAGTAGGACTAGATGAAATAGCAGGAGTTGTTGTTCCTTCAGATAGTCAAAACGTCAAAGAGGCATTAGAAAGTAATAATATTCCATATGCTGAGTATCAACCAGGAGATGATGAATCACGAATCAAAGCTTTAAATAGTTTTGAGAATGCTAGATTCTCTAAAAAAGTCACATTATCAGATAGTAGAGAGGTTGATAATTTAGCAGATGTTTTAACTCCTACAGAGTATAATAGGCTAAAAGAAATGATAGGCAGCGGATATCCAGCATTTAATTCAAGTGATGGAGATGCTGTTTACAGATTAGACAACAAATTAGTGTATGCTAGAGGTAAAGAAAACTTTGGTATATCACGAATTGTAGAGGCTAATGTTTATAATGATGCAGATGTGACTAGTATATTAGACTGGTTTACAGATGCAGCACTTTTAGAGGAGTGGGAATATGACGAACAGAGGACAGTTATTGAAGGCTATTACGGACAGGAAGCTATCAAAGAGTACACAAATGCAGACTTCGGTAAAACTTCGAGATTTGACAGACCAACAAAAAGAGGAAAGAGCAGGTCAGATGCTTACTATGCTCAAAGAGAGCAAAACCGAAGACGAGTTTATATCAAAGATGGAAAAACTATAGGCGAGGACATCCGTAACTCCATAAAAGTAGACTGGGATACACATAACAGCTACGAAGTACCGGCAAGAACATATGATGATACAGTAGGCTTCTTTGGTACAGATGAAGAAATAGAAGCTATGGAGCAGCAGGATTTAGCAGTAAAGTCATACTATGCTAATATCATCCACTCAAAAGGCTTTAAGGGATTTATGTTTGAGTTTAAGGATGGTAGCAGAGTAAAGCAAAACTATCTCACCAGATCTACAAGAAAAGGTTATGACTGGCAGTATTCATATGGTTATGATAATGAGCCACACGGACACAATAATTACAAGGATGTAAATGATATTGTAGAAGTATATGGCAATGTCTGGGGAGATGATATGCAGGCCCTTTACCAGGAATTGCTGGATGCTACACCAGCAGATAAAATATCAACAAGTAAAAGAAGGATTATTTGTCGTACATAAAATTACGATACATTTAATTAATCACACATCCAACTGACACTAAATTTACTCTATCCCAAACAAATAATTATATTGACATAACAAGCTAGAACTTATATAATTCTGAAAAAATAAATTTGCTTTCGACAAAGGCGTCGCATTAATTTGCGGCGCCTTTTTTGCTTTATTTGAAATTACTTTGCAATTCCTATAAAGCAAAAAAACAAGCTATGCTTGTAAGATCATAGGAAGCGTAAGGAGGAGATATGGTATGAAGAAAACATTAGTAATTGCTCTTAGTTGTTTGTTGATGGTGAGCTTAATTGGATGTGGCTCATCATCTTCATCTACATCAAGCACCGAAGATGCTTCTGGGGACATAATAAAGATTGGTGTATTTGAACCAAAGACAGGCGAAAATGGTGGCGGTGGTGCCCAAGAAGAATTAGCAATAGAGTACGCTAATTATGTTCGACCAACTGTTACAGTTGGGGGTAAGGAATACAAAATAGAGCTTGATTGGCAGGATAACCAGTCAGATAAGACAGTTGCAGTTACAGCAGCTCAGAAGTTGATTTCTGATGGAGTGGTTGGAGTTGTTGGTGGATATGGTTCAGGTGTTTGTATCGCAGCCGGTTCATATTTTGCAGATGCACAGATTCCTGCAATTGGAACATCTTGTACAAATGCAAACGTAACTCTTGGAAATGATTATTACTTCAGAGCATGTTATCTAGATCCATTCCAGGGTGAGGTAATGGCTAATTGGGCATACAGCAATGGTTATACGGAAGTTGCTACAATTGATAACATCGGTAATGAGTATACGTCAGGTCTTGTAAAGACATTTACAGATTCGTTTACAGATCTTGGTGGTACAGTTGTCGATGCTGAGACATTCCAGACAAACGAAAGTGACTTCAAAGCTATTCTTACAAATATCAAAAATAGTGGTGTAAAGGCAGTGTTTGCACCAACTGATTACCTTTATGCGCCACTTCTATTGAATCAAGCTCATGACTTGGGACTTGATGTTCAGTGGATTGCCGGTGATACATGGTACTCAAACGTACTTATCCAGGATGCTGGTGATAATGCAAATGGAGTAGTGGCTGATACATTTTATTCAGAAGGTGGTAATCCGGAATTTGACGAAGGTTTTAAGGCTTGGTTAAACGAGGATGATTCTAGAAAAGCGGCAAACCTTGATACAGATGCAATCGTAGGAAATCATGCAGTATCATATGATGCATATATGATTCTTTGTGATGCTATTGAAGCTGCAGACTCATTGGAAGGTACAGATATTAGAGAATCACTTGCATCACTAAATGCCAGCGAAGGATTCGCATGTGGTCCTTATAGCTTTGATGCAAATGGAGATGCTGTTAAGGATACTTCTTATATTTGCCAGATTACAGATGGTGAGTGGAAATATCAGAGTACAGAGACTGTCAAATAATTAATGCGGTTATTTATGGGGCTGTGCAATACACAGCCCTAAATATTATTTTAAGGTGGAGAATTAGATGATTTCATATATGTTGCAACAGCTACTTAATGGGCTGTCCTTAGGTGGTGCATATGCATTGATAGCTATAGGCTACACAATGGTATACGGTATTTTAAGGATGATAAACTTTGCACATGGAGACGAATTCATGATGGCTGGATACTTCATGATTTTCTCTTTAGCTGTTTTTCCATGGTATCTAGCAGTACCATTTGTTATTTTGTGTACTATTGTGCTTGGTGTTTTAATTGAAAGAGTTGCATACAAGCCTCTTCGTAACGCACCTCGTATGTCAGTAATGATTAGTGCTATAGGAATATCATATTTATTACAGAATCTGGCAAATTATCTTTTTACGGCTATGCCTCAAAGCTATCCTCAAATTGAAATTCTTAAACATGTTTATACATTTGGAAATATCAGCGTATCGAGAGTAACAATAATAGCCCCTGTACTTACAATTATTCTTACAGTTATGTTGGTGCTTCTTGTGAATCATACTAAGCTTGGTATGGCTATGCGTGCTTGCAGCAAGGATCAGGAAACAGCAAGAATCATGGGTATTCGTGTCGACAATATTATTACACTTACGTTTGTAATTGGTTGTGGTCTTGCAGCAGTTGGTTCAATTTTATATTTTACTGATCGTAATACAGTTCAGCCTTATTCTGGGTCGCTTCCTGGACTCAAATGCTTTGTGGCAGCAGTTATTGGTGGTATCGGAAATATTCAGGGCGCTGTTATAGGCGGATTTATCGTAGGCATCTGTCAGATTATTATTACAGCTATGGGTTATTCAGTATTCAGTGACGCTTTTACATTCGCGCTGTTGGTTATTATTTTGATTTTTAAACCGTCAGGACTTTTCGGTGAAAAAGCAGTTCAGAAAGTGTGAGGTAAAAGATGAGAATGAAGAATAAAAGAAATATGATTCTAACCATAGTAGCTATTCTATTATGTGTTTTATATTTGTTGCTATTAGAGTCAGATAGTGTAGGACATTCATATGCTATCACTATTATTGAAAGAAGCTGTATTTATGCAGTGGCAGCAGTTTCCATGAATTTAATAATTGGCTTTACAGGTCAATTCTCTTTAGGTACAGCAGGCTTTATGTGCATAGGCGCCTATATTACCGGAGTATTGACGATTCCGGTAGAAATGAGAGACCAAATTTTTTACCTCTATGGTATGGCTGACTGGATTCACGATATAAAGTTACCGCTTTTGGCAGCATTACTTTTGAGTGGAATTATTTGTGCTATTACGGCTGCTCTTATTGGATGGCCAGTCTTGAGATTAAAGAGCGATTATCTTGCAATTGCTACATTAGGCTTTTCGGAAATTATCAGGGCGATTTTTGGATGGGATGGACTTGGAAGAATTACAAATGCATCATATGGTGTTTCAAATATTCCTCAGTTTTCAAATATTTTTGAATGTGTTGCAATTTCCTTGGTTTGTATTGTAATAATGGTTTTACTTGTAAATAGCAGTTATGGCAGAGCTTTTAAAGCGATTCGTGACGACGATGTGGCGGCTGAGGCTATGGGCATTAATCTATTTAGAACAAAACAGCTTTCATTTGTCGTATCAAGTGCTTTTGCCGGTGTGGCTGGTGGTTTGCTTGCTGTATATATGCGCTCGGCTGTTACAAGTACTTTTACTGTTGCTCTTACATATAACATTCTTTTGATGGTTGTACTTGGCGGAATAGGAAGTATTAGCGGCTCAATTTTGGGAGCATTTATTGTAACGGGTTCACAGGAATGGTTAAGATTTTTGGATAAAGAATATACATGGTCACAGGTTATTCCAGGGCTTGGCATGGATGGATTTGGTGCTTTTAAAGTTCCGCTACTTCGTAATGGATTTAGAATGGTTGTATTTAGCATATTACTTATGCTTGTCGTTCTTTTCTGGAACCATGGGATTACTGGTAGTAAAGAAATTACATGGGATAGATTAATAAATGGTATCAAGAAGATTAGTTCAAGAAAGAAAAAATCAGTATCGGAGGCTGAATAGATGTCAGATAAAAACATAGTATTAGATATAGAACACCTTTCTATGCATTTTGGCGGTGTTATTGCTATCAATGATCTTTCAGTGCAGATAAAAGAGGGGGAGATAGTTGCCCTTATTGGTCCGAATGGTGCCGGAAAAACTACAGCCTTCAATTGCATCACAGGTGTATATCATCCTACATCAGGCAAAGTAGACTTTTGTGGTAAGACTATAGCTAACGGATTTAAGATTGCTCATACTCCTGATGAAATAACAAAGCTTGGAATAGCAAGAACCTTTCAAAATATAAGATTATTTTCAGGTCAGTCTGTTTTTGATAACGTGCTTATCGCAAAGCATATGCGTGCAAAGCAGAATCCTTTTACAGCAACATTTAGACTTAACAGAAGTGAAGAGCTTAGAAGTAAAGAGGAAACCTGGCAGCTTTTAAAGGAGCAGGGTCTCGATAGGTATGCAGATTGGGAAGCGGGAAGTCTTCCATATGGTATGCAAAGAAGACTGGAGATAGCAAGAGCTTTGGCTACAGATCCAAAGTTGCTTTGTCTTGATGAGCCGGCTGCAGGAATGAATCCACAGGAGACAGATGAGCTTGCGGATTTTATTAAACAAATAAGAGATAAGTATAACCTTACCGTACTTTTAATAGAGCATCATATGAATCTTGTAATGGGAATATCAGACCATATTTATTGTATTGATTTTGGAAAAATGATTGCTCAGGGTAAGCCTGAGGTTGTTGCTTCAGATCCAAAGGTTATTGAAGCATATCTTGGAACACAGGAGGAGAAGGATGCTTGAAATTAAAGGATTAACCATTAATTATGGTGGAATTGAAGCAGTTAAAGATATCAGCTTTACAGTACCGGCAGGAGAGATTGTTACATTAGTAGGGGCCAATGGGGCAGGAAAATCAAGTACACTTAGAAGTATAATTGGCCTTGTGAAGGCAAAGTCAGGCAGTATTACTTTTGATGGTAAAGAACTTATGGGAGCAAGCACTGATGAGATAGTTAAAAATGGAATCACCCTGGTTCCGGAAGGACGCCATGTTTTTCCTGACCAGACAGTTTTAGAAAACTTAAAAATAGGTGCATATCTTAGAAAGGGAAATCTTGATGCAGATTTAGAAAAGGTATATAAGATATTTCCACGTTTAAAAGAAAGATCATGGCAGGCAGCCGGTACCCTTTCAGGTGGTGAGCAGCAGATGCTGGCAGTAGGACGAGCTCTAATGGCTAATCCAAAGCTCATTATGATGGATGAGCCATCCCTTGGACTTGCACCTATCATTGTTAATGAGATTTTTGAGATTATAAAACGAGTAAATGAGCAAGGAACCACAGTGCTTCTTGTGGAGCAAAATGCTAATATGGCTTTGCATATTGCTGACAAGGCATACGTAATCGAGAATGGGCGAATCACAATTGAGGGCACTGGTAAAGAGCTGTTAAAGGATGAGCGAGTGAAAAAAGCTTATCTTGGAACTACAGCAGAATAGATATAAAGAGGCACTGTGTTGCCTCTTTTTTTACTTTATAGGAAATTACTTTGTAATTCCTATAAAGTAAAAAAACAAGCTGAGCTTGTAAGATGTGTCTCGCCGGCAGAAGAAGTTAATTGCTTGCAGCAATTGCCGGCTCGCACTGTTTACGTTTTGCATGCAAAACTCTTTCTTGTAAACGATTCTTTGCTTATTGAAATTAGTTAAGTGAGCTGTCGTACTCAATCGAAATCAGACTGTCGCCATCAAATAGGAATTGTAGAGTCATTCCATCCTTTTCATATTGAAGTGCGGAGGATGATTCTGTTGTAGCCTCGCCATACGTTGCGATTATATCATCGCGGGAATTTGATAAATCAATACCCTCAGCAGTTGACACATTATCTGTTCTTAAGAGCACGTATAGTATCAAATCATTATCCCCATCCGGGTAGGTCTGGATTTCGAAATCAGCGTAAGTGTATAGCTTGCCGGTGCCGTCAGCGGCACAGCTTGGAGATTCGAAATATTCTTGTGGATCACCGAGCGCTTCGATAATTGGTGCAGCATCTGCATCTACAGCGATATCGATACCGTCATAATTAAAAACATAACCGGTTGTTTGTGATTCAGTTGATGTAGTAGCTACATCTGATGTTGAATTTGATACGATTACCTTTGTATCTGAACTGCCGCATGCCATTAAAGAAAGACAAATGGTTGAAATTAATAAAACTGTTAAAATTTTCTTTTTCATTGAGAAATCTCCTTTGGTATTTTAAATTTCTATCTAAATCAATATCTATTGGATAGTTGGGTATTTGCTTGGATCATAGTTGTGGGTATTTCCATGTGTGTTAGAATATTCCCATAAATCGGCATCATGCCAATAGAATATTAGTGTACCATCTAGCTGTAGATTAGGGTCGTAATGATACCAGCCCTCACCTACGTCAATCAATAGCCAATAGTGGCCTCTGGTGTCACGAATTTTCTCGATTTCCATATTCTTGATTCCGAGCCTGTTTAACATAACCTCTGCAGTCTTTTGTTTGACAGTACAATCTCCAACATGATAATACATGCCTTTATAGGCAGCGGAGAGTAGGTCATCAATTCCAGCAGATTCTGAGTATGTTATATTGTTTACTACCCAATCGAAAACGGCTCTAGCCTGTTGCAATTGAGTCATATCATCAGTAATTATTTCTGCTAGAATTTCATCAGCCATTGCATAGACGGTTTCTTCAGTTGCAGCAGTGATTTTTGCGGAGACGATTTTGACTGTGGTTGATTCGGTTGATACATTGCCTGCCGCATCTGTGGCTATATAGGTTAGAGTATATGTACCTCGTTTGTCTACATTGACCTGCGAACTATCGACCTCTAGAGAAGGCTCGTCATCTATGTCATCTGTTACCTTTACATTTTTTTTGTAGGAAACAGTGTCGCCCTGAGCAATTTCAATTGGCTCGACTCCTGATATGGTTGGAGGAGTTATGTCCTCAACAACAGTACAAGGTATTGTGGCACTTGTTTCATTACCGGATGTGTCTTTTACTATGACTGTAATGTCAAAGCTGCCTTCCGTTGAAAAATCATAATCAGAGGCAAAATCAATGGTACAATTAGTCATATCGTTGATGAAATTAACAAAATCTGTAGCCGTAGGTGCAGCAGCAGTTGTATACATGGTTACAGAATCTGTATTAAACTCCACAGTAGGTGCTGTTGTATCAACTACATGCAGGGTAGTGTTATAGGATTGTGTTCCAAATATTGGCATATTCCATAGTATTGTTAACTCGTAGTCGCCCGGGACATTTGCGTCAAATGTGGAATCCTCGGAGAAAGAAACATTTGATGCACTGTGTTTTAGGAACTCAGATATATCACAATCTGAGGTGCCGGCCTCGACGTATACCTCCGAATAAACAAGATCGGATTGTACAAAATAATATATTATTCCAGCCAGGATTATTCCTGAGATAAGACAAATTGGAATAATAAATTTTAGATTCTTTTTTTTCATATATTTAAATCTCAATTCTATCTCAATTCTAAAATATATTGGTTTTATATTGGTGAGATTGATTGACATGAATAATGTCATAGAACTCTCCCTAATTCTTTCATATAGTATATCACAATAATAATATCTACCGAGAGGTAAATTATTGTGGACTAATTTCTGATAGTTAAAATGCACTTTATATTTTTAGGTTTGCTGACAATCCGCAAAACCTGTGTGATAGGTTTACCCTATATCTAGCGATAGAAATGGGGTATAATCCAACCTATTGAATAGGTTAGTTGGATATGGTAAAGTTTCAAACATAAACAAAGGGCACCAAATATAAAACAAGATTAAATTTATTCCGACAAAATCCAAAGATTATACATCGAGGAAAAAGGTGCAGAGAGGAGAATGATATGAGAAACAATTATTTGAAAAAAATCGCAGGAGTAGGTCTTAGTACAATGATGCTTGTTGGTATGCTCACAGGATGCGGCAGCGATTCTTCTGCATCAGATACAAGTGATTCAGCTGAGACTACAGAGGCATCGACAGAGGATACATCCAGCGGAGATCTTGAGACAATTACAGTTGCGGCATCAGCAACACCACATGCAGAGATTCTTGAGGCAGCAAAGGACATTCTTGCTGAAGAGGGATACGACCTGGAGGTTACTGTATTTGATGATTATGTACAGCCTAATGAGGTAGTAGAATCAGGAGAGTTCGATGCTAATTATTTCCAGCACATTCCGTATTTGGAGAGCTTCAATGAGGAGCATGGTACACATCTTGTGAATGCCGGTGGAATTCACTATGAGCCATTTGGAATTTATCCCGGAACAAAATCTTCACTTGATGATGTAGAGGATGGGGATGTTATTGCAATTCCTAACGATACAACTAATGAAGCGAGAGCGTTACTCCTTCTTCAGGATAATGGACTTCTTACATTAGCAGACGGTGTAGGACTCGAGGCTACAGTTAATGACATTACCGAGAATCCTTATAATCTTGATTTTGAGGAACTTGAGGCTGCTCAGGTTGCAAGGGTAGTTGACGAAGTTGCCTATGTAGTGTTAAATGGTAATTATGCACTTGAGGCTGGATATTCAGTTTCTAAGGACGCAATTGCGTATGAGGCTAGCGATTCTCTTGCAGCAGATACCTATGTGAATGTTATTGCTGTATACGAGGGAAATGAGAATACTGACAAGATTCAGGCGTTGGTTGAGGCACTTCGTTCAGAGGAAATTCAGCAGTTCATTGCAGACACTTATGACGGAGCAGTAGTTTTTTATGAGTAATCAGATAGAAATTAAAAATTTATCAAAGACCTTTGGTCAAGGTGAATCTAAGGTTGATGCCCTTTCGGACATCAACCTTGTTGTCGATAAAGGAGATATTTATGGCATTATAGGAATGTCAGGCGCCGGCAAGAGTACTCTTGTCAGATGCTTTAATTTCCTTGAGCGTCCTACGGCAGGACAGGTTATTATAGAGGGAAGGGATTTAGCATCGCTTTCTGAGGCTGAGCTTAGAAATGAGCGCAAGCAAATTTCCATGATTTTCCAGGGATTTAATTTGCTCATGCAAAAGACAGTTCTTGATAATGTATGTTTTCCTCTTAGATTACAGAGCAAGAATAATGCCGGACAATCGAGCAATAATTCAGGCAAAATGAAAAAGGCGGATGCAAGAAAAAGAGGCATGGAGCTATTAGAACTTGTAGGTCTTTCGGAAAAAGCCAAGGCATATCCTGCACAGCTTTCAGGAGGTCAACAACAGAGAGTAGCGATAGCCAGAGCGCTTGCTAGCAATCCAAAGATACTTTTGTGTGATGAGGCTACATCTGCTCTTGATCCACAGACCACAGCATCAATTCTTTCATTATTGGAGGAAATAAATAAAAAAATGGGTATTACAATTATAGTAATTACGCATCAGATGTCAGTGGTTCAGAAAATATGTAACAAGGTTGCCATAATCGAAAAAGGACATGTGGTAGAGGATGGATATGTCAATGATATTTTTAATCATCCCAAGTCTAATGCGGCAAGAGAGCTTATACTCCGTGGTGACGAGGATGAGAATCACGGCATAGTTGATACATTGAATCAGTCTCGTACGATTCGAATTGTCTACTCTGAGAATTCAGCGTTTGAGCCTGTTATTGCCAATATGGTTTTGACTTTCAAGACGGCAGTTAATATTCTAAGAGCTGACACTAGAAATGTTGGTGGTGTTGCAAAGGGTGAAATGATTCTCGGCCTTCCTGAGGGGAAAGAAATTCAGGATAAAATCATTACCTATCTAAAGGATAGAGGATTGGAAATAGAGGAGGTGACAGGTGATGTTTGATAGTAAAACAGTCATGATGCTTTTGGAAGGAATCAGGGATACTGTCTATATGACACTTGTATCTACTGTCATAGCATACATCATCGGATTGCCACTTGGTATTCTCTTAAAGGTTACAAGCACAGATGGATTAAAGCCCAATAAGGCTGTATATAGATTGCTAGATATTATATGTAATGTATTTCGTTCTATACCGTTTCTTATTTTATTAATTTTGCTCATACCATTTACCAGATTTGTTGTGGGCAAAAGCTATGGTAGCACCGCAACGATAGTACCGCTTGTTGTATGTGCAGCACCTTATATTGCTCGAATGGTAGAATCATCATTAAATGAAGTAGATGCAGGTGTTATTGAGGCTGCCAAATCGATGGGGGCGAGTAATTGGGACATAATAGTACATGTTATGCTCGTAGAAGCGCGTACATCATTGATTATAGGCGCAACGATTACTACCGGAAATGTTCTGGGATATTCTGCGATGTCAGGTACAGTAGGTGGTGGCGGATTGGGCGATATTGCTGTTCGCTATGGATATTACCGCTGGCAAACCGATATAATGATTGTTACCGTAATACTTCTCATAATTTTGTTTCAAATTATACAGAATTTTGGTATGCTTCTAGCTAAACGAATTGATAAACGCAAATAATCAACAATCTTGAAAAATTAGGCTGATTGAGGTAACATATCAATTAGTTTTGTGAGTTAGGAGAAGTGAAATGAGCCAGGAAAAGGTTGAACAGAAAAAACACGACAAGCAGCATCGTAGATCTCTTGTTAGAAAGAAAAAGCTAGAGTATGCTCTTAGCATTTCTTGCGTGGCGCTTATTGCGGTAGCGGTTTTTGCTTGGATAGGATATTCAGCTTATACAAAAGTGCAGGATGCTGCAGCTGAGAATTTTGAATATGAGTATTATGAAATAACTACAGAGGCAATTCAGAATTATTTGTATTCGCTTGATTAGCATTTTTTAATCACATGTTTGTGATATTTTTAATCAAAAATACTTGACGACAGGCTGATATTCAGATAGAATATCACTTGTCGTTGAGAAAAAGAAGATAGTTTATTTGCTGACATTTGTCATCGCAGAGTTAGACAAATCAGTACAATGCGCGAGTGGCTCAGTTGGTGGAGCGCCACCTTGCCAAGGTGGAGGTCGCGGGTTCGAGTCCCGTCTCGCGCTCTCGGAAAAAGGCTCACAAATGTTGATTTTATCGCATTTGTGAGTTTTTTATTTTGCAAAACAAGGGGTACAACTGGGGTACATTCGTTGTTTCAGGGCTTATAGCCCTTATTTTTTTACTTAGTTTGTCATTATCCAAACATCTTATTCCAACTATTAGTATCAATATCACCAAGTCGTGATAGCTCCAACTGAGAATTGATGAAATACTTGAGGAACAAGAACATACTAAATATTGGCTATTTAAAAGAATGGAACCCATGAGTTATCAAAACTTTAATAAAATATACAATAACGAAACTAGTTCTATTAAGTTTGATACATTGGAAAAACTAAAAAATGCACTTAGCGTTAGCTACGATGATTTATTTAGAGAAGACCCAAGCTAAATAATCGTTGAATCTAAATTCCAAAGATGCTATATTATAGATAAAGAAAGCACCCACTCCAAAGTGGATGCCTCACGAGTTTAGTTGATTTAGCTCAATAAGAGCCGCCTCTCCCGTTGGCCGACAGGAGAGGCATTTTTATTTGCGCTTACTATTTCTTTTGTCGAGAAAGTTTAGCAACGCGAGGAGAAAACTACAAGCCGTGAAAGGCAATACCAGAATACCTAGCATTATCATTATGATTTCGTAATCGCTCACTGGCGCCACCTCCCTTCCGTTAGTATCCAATCGCTCAGATACCATATAGGCTCGGGAGACTACCACCCTGTCATGGGTACTTTCAGTACGGTTAAACCGCATAAATAATCTAGCACGAACGTTCTGCTTTTACAATCGAACATGTTAAGTTTCTTGGTACTTTTATAAATACATTATTTACTCAAAAAAGATGACCCAAATGGATAGTAATAAGGGGGTACAAAAAGGGTACAAATAAAAATGACAGTCCCGCAAGCCAATGTCATTAAGTTAAGATGACGAATAAAGATCTCTATACCAGAAATGGTATAGGGGTCTTTTTTTTTAAAATACTTGACACGAGCAGTAAAATGTGCGGCCGCTTTCGCAACTGATTAAATACAGAGATAGCGAAAGCGGCCCTTGTAATTAGAGAAAACTCGATTACAAGGAGGTCACATATGAAACTAAAACATGTCAAGAAACTCTTGATGGATGAAATCAGAAAAGTTGCTCAGGCTGTTGAGCAATACTGTAACAATCCGTTGAAAGATTTTACAAGAACAAGGAAGTTACCAATCGAAAAATTGATGTTGGGAATTATCGGAATGGAAAGCGGATCTATTACCAATGAATTAATTGATTATTATAATATATCCCCAGATGCACCTACGGCATCTGCTTTTGTCCAACAAAGGGATAAGTTAAAACCAGAAGCTTTCGAAACCGTATTTAAAGGCTTCGCTAAGAGTCTATGTTCCGATGGCAGCAATGATTTCCCGATGTTTGCTATTGATGGGTCTGATATTCAGAATACAACTAATCCTAATGATCTTGCATCATATTTTCCGGGAACAAACGGATAAAAAGATTATAATCTGTTGCATTTGAATGCTCTTTATAATCTCGACAAGCGCATATATGTTGACGCTGTTATACAAAACCGACGTGACTGGAATGAGCATGAGGCGTTTGTTTCCATGGTCGATCGATCCGAAATCCCCAAGGCGCTTGTTATTGCGGACAGGGGTTACGAATCATATAACAATATGGCGCATATCCAAGAAAAAGGATGGTGCTTCCTGATTCGCATTAAAGATGGAAAAACAGGCATTAAAGACGGACTGGAATTACCTGTCGCAGGTGCCTTTGATGTAGATATCAACATAAAGTTAACTAGAAAGCAAACAAAAGAGGTCAAGGAGCTTCTAAAAGATCGAAACCATTATAAGTTTCTTCCGATAAATACAACGTTTGATTATCTTCCTCAACCAAGAGGTAAGAAAGATCCGGTAAAGTTTTATGAATTAAATTTCCGTGTGGTGCGTTTTCAAATATCAGATGACACATACGAGACTATTCTAACCAATCTTAACCGAATAGAGTATCCTCCTGATAGAATAAAGGAACTTTATGCCTTGAGATGGGGAATAGAAACTTCATTCCGAGATTTGAAATATACGGTCGGTATGTTGAATTTTCATTCTAAAAAGACAGCGTGCATTAAACAGGAAATATACTCACATCTGATCATGTACAATTTTGCGGAAACAGTTACTTCGCAGGTATCAATCCGCAAAAAGCAAAGAAAACATACATATAAAGCGAATTTCTCAGTTGCTGTACATATGTGTCGTTTATATTACCGTAATAAAGTCACGCTGTCAGTACTTGAATCCATAATCGCTAAAAACCTCATCCCCATACGATTAAACAGGCATAGGGATTGTGATTTACCAAAGAAACGAGCATACCATGGATTCTTGTACAGGGTAGCATAATTCAAGAAAAATGAATATATTTTTTTAGGCAGATTATAATCTGTCTATTTGACGTGTTTAAAACATCAAAAAAGGAAACCATATACCGCTGTATAGGCTTCCTTTCTTAGAGCAGAACGTTTTTTCAATGTTAACTTAATGACATTGGCCAGCAAGCCTCATTTTGCACTAAAAGAGCACTTTAATCGAGGCGGGACGATATGCATATAGGAGGGACCCGCTTAGCGGGAGGAACCTGTTTGCCACGACGCAGAGTAGTTTGGAAAGAAAGGTGGATTCATTACAAAGGCTACGGCGCAAATCATGCGTGACACTGGGAGCATTCAGTCTCCGCAGAATGCATGTACTCACCATTTAGTAAAATTTGATATATTACTCTGAAAAAATAGTAATAGAGGGAGATTACAAAATGGAAATTTTAGGAAAGATATGTGAAAAAGTAATATATGTAATTGGAATATTAATTGTATTATTTCTATTTACTTTATCATTATTTTCTACGTCACAGATGGACATTGATAGAAAAACATATTTAGTGCCAGATAATCCTATTGAGCAATTGGCCTTTTTTGTAGGTTGCGTTGTTGTAATGTATTGTCTAAAGAGGTTGTTTGGCAGAATTAAAACACGAATAAATATTAGGCATAATATATATATTGTGTGCATGTATTCTGATAGAAGGGTTATTTGTAGTTAGACAGATAACATCTGAACCAGTCGCCGATCAAGCTGCAGTTATCGCAATAGCTAGAGAGTGGGCCGCTGGCGATTGGTCACTTGGTGGGTACTTGAAACAATGCCCGTATCAGTGTGGATTAGTGTTTGTTATATATGCTCTTATCAAAATATTTGGTGAATACGGGGTATTTGTTTTTAAATTATTAAATGTAATAAGCATTTGTGCCATCTATTATATATTCTACAAAAGATCTTCAAAAAATACCGCGGTATTTAATTTGGTGATTGGCGCAATCTTTTTTCCACCTATTTTGTATAGCACATATGTATATGGAAATACTATGGGAACAGCGCTGGCTTTGTTGGGATATATACTATGGGAAAAATACAGAGACATACAAAAGCTACAATATTTTCTCTGCTTTTTGCTTGTATGTTTTTTATCGGTAAATCTAAAAGGAACAAATAACATTCTGATAATGGCTATGATTATATGTCAGTTTATTGATTTTACAGGTACTAAAGAGAAAAAGAATTTGGTTGCAATGATTCTTTTGGTTGTGCTGACAATATTTGCAAATAAAGGTGCGTTAAAATTAGCCGAGCATTTAACCGGAGAACAATTAGGCACTGGGTCATATAAGATCTCATGGGTTGTGATGGGTATGATGGAACAGGATGAGAGAAGATATGATGGTTGGTGGAATGGCTATAACAGTGAGACATGGTCTGAAAGTAACGGCAATATTGAGTTACAGAAAGAAAGAGTTGATAAAGATTTACAGGAACGCTTAGAATTTTTTGCTAGTAATCCTAAGTATGCAGTAGAATTTTTTGCAGAGAAAAATGCATCTCAATGGAATACTCCGACTTTTGAATCCTTTTGGATTAATACATTTATGGGAAGATATATTGAAGATTCAAAAACCTGGTTGGAAAATAGATTAGTAGAACCAACAATGCGGCATGTTGCTGAGTATCTTAATATAATACAAAGCCTTATACTCGGATTTGCATTGATTGCGTTATTATTTGAAAATGACAAAGCGCAGTTGTGGTACATATTGATTTTGATAGGAGGGTTTATATTTTTTACTTTATGGGAGGCCCAAGCATCAAATACTTTATGGTTTTTTATAATGTTGATACCGCTAGCTAGCAATGGAATTGGAACAAGTATGCGTTTGCTAGATAATGCAATAAATAAGAATTATTCTGAGATATTAAATCGAAAGGTTGCTGTATTCTTATTAATTATGATATTTATTGCATTCATTGGAGTTTCGAAGTCGGCTACTATTGGACGAATATTTAAAGGCTCAGAAGATGGGCCTGAATATGAAGAATACATACAATATATGTCAAATCTTACAGAAGAAGAAAAGGTGCAGGTTTATCATGATTTTCCTTGATAGTAATTTAGCAAAGTAAATGCAAAATTTTAATAAAATATAGATTCTTGTTTTTCATCAGAAAAACAGGAATCGTAAATACCCCGATTTGTCAGAATGAGAAATCGGGTCCTGCGAAAGCAGGATTCTTGCGGGAAATTTCATATTTCTCCCGCAAGAAGTCATATATTTTATTTTACCATTAAAAACTTTATTTGCTAGTGTCACTTTTAACTTTATGAATCGTATTATAAGGGAGCAAAGCATTTTGGACTTGATGCTTCAATAGGTAGGGTATCAGCTGATTACATTCTGAATAATCTTACAAGTTCTACACCATTAATTTGTTTTATGACTTCTGGAGATTTTACTAAGACAGGTCATTTTATTGTTCTAACAGGGATAACCTTTACGTGCATAGCTGTAATACTTCAAGTTAGTCTCATTCACATTTTTTTCATTATTAGTACATAGGTGTATGTTAGATTAATGATTAGCTTATAACATGTTTTGAAAGGAGATTTTTTATGAAAAGGTGGTTCAAATTAGTTACAATTCTATTTTGTTCAATTACATTAATTTTAGAGTTATAAATTAATGTAAACGCAGAAGAAGCAATTTCTTCGATTGATATGGAAACTTCAATTGCCTATGATGATAATGATTTATTTCTTAATGACAGTCTAATACAGATTCAAGACGACAGTTCTGCTTTGGTGCAAGATCAAATTGATGTATTAGAAAATGAAACCGAAGAGGAAATAGAAGCTGCTATTGAAGATGACATATTAGAATTGGAAGAGGAAGAAGATGAGACAGAAGTTACTATTTTTTCAGGGACTATAACAGATTATTTATCTGCGACAAATGATTATGATATATATTCCGTTCCGCTTTCTCAGGGAAATTATCTACAGGCAAGGTTGTCAGTGCCGGGTGATTATTATATACGTGCTGTAAGTACAAAAAACGTAAATACATTTACTACAGATGATATTATTCCATATCAGCTTAAAGTGACACCTGTAGCAACTCCTACTGCTTTATCGATTAATCGTTTGGAAGATTATATAGGTACGATAATATGAACCTAACTTTGGAAGCATTTGGTGTCCCAACGGTGAGTGCAACATGCCAATTTTATTTATATTGCTATACAGCTAATTAATAAGTACAGGAGGAAGTTATAATGGAGAAAGTTAATGTTAATATATCGACAAATAAGATACAGTTTCCATCTCATATTGGTGAGGAAAAACAGCCTTCTTCAGTGTTAGAAAACTCAGGCGATAAAAAGAATACAGCAAATGATCCTGATTATCTAGTTGATATTTCGCAAAGTGGAAAAAACAGAGCCTATAATAATTATTATAAAAAGGCTGGAGTGTCATCGGCACGTGAAGCATGGGAGGATTCTGCACGTCAAATAAAATCATTCACACGTATTACTGGTCCATATGCTGATATAGCAGAAGTTATGCGGTATGAAGAGCCGGAAACATACCAGAAATGGATTGATTTACGTTGTAAATATATGGATACTCTTACACATGATAATAACGGTTTGATAACATATACAATGACCTATTCAGAGGCCGATGTACCAGAAGAAGGAAAACGATATCTAAATGAGGCTAGTAAAATTATGAGTGCTTATTCTAAGCGTTATTTTGCTAGCCATGCTACTAAGCATATAGAAAATACTATCAGTCAACTTGAGAGTAAGTATTCGGATGAGGTTCATGATGTATCCTTTAATATGTATGGTGGAAATAATCCAACAGCTGAATGTATGTGGAGATATAATTCAAAGTTTAGTGTAATGATATCCAAGAACATGCTGGATACACTACTAGGAACCAATGCAGATAGCCGTAATAAATTATTATCTTTTATAGATGATTCTGTAAATAAGTTGAAATTAGCAGAAATAAGTTATGAAGGTGATTTGGAATGGTTAAGATTTGGATTAAGACTTAATGATGATTGGTCTGTCAGCTATCATGCTAATTTTAATAACTGCAAAGAAAAAGATGGAATACAAGCAGATTCTACCGATGAATTACTTCAAAAACTTGCAAGCTATACTCGTAGGTAGATGAACTGTGATGTAAATGATTTAGGGCTGTTGCTTCGGTGACAGCTCTATTATTTTATTAATTGGTGCGCTGACCCCTCAAGTGTTCCCTGAGCAAAAAGCCGTGTCAGAATCCCCTTTCTATCAGTATTCTAAGATAAGGAATGCGATATGCATATAGCAAAGTTGGAAATAGAATTATTCTTTTTACGGAAAATCTTTGAATTAAGATTGAAAATACTACCATATTGCAGGATAATAATATAAAGGTCTATGTGGCCATAACCGTCAGGGCAAAGCCCAAAGGAGGTGTATATGGGGAAATTATTATTAACAGGTGTTGATGGAAATCTTGGAGCAGAGGCGGCCAGAGTACTGCTTACTCTTGCCAACAAGGAGGATTTGATTTTCGTTGGTTACAGTGAGGCGTCATTGGCAAAGTTCAAGGAACAGGGGGTAGAGTGTCGTACAGCAGACTTTAATCATTACGAGGGTCTCGAGGAAGCATTTGCCGGAGCAGAGAAATTGGCTCTCATCTCTATGCCATTTGTTGGCGCGAAAAGACAGAATGCGCAGAAAAATGTTGTAGATGCAGCCAAGGCTGCCGGAGTTAAAAAGATAATATATACCTCGCTTGTAAATGCAGGTGATGAGACAAACCCAAGCGTTGAGAAAAAGGATCATATCTATACAGAAAATTATGTCAAGGAAGTTGGACTTAATCATATTTTCCTCCGCAATTCGCAATATGCAGAGGCTATGATTACAAATTATTTTACTTATGTGCATGGTGATGGAGTCCTCAAGAATAGCCAGGGCGACGGCAAGATGGCTTACATTTCTCGTAAGGACTGTGCCAAGGCTGTAGCATACGCTTTGTACAAGGCGGACGAGTATGACCATGCCACACTTGATATCAATGGTCCACAGCTTATGACGATTTCTGATTTTATCGAGATTGGTAATAAAGCTACCGGAAATAATGTTTCATATCAATTCATTACAGACGAAGAGAATTATCAGGTATTTGATGCGATGGGTGTTCCAAGAACAACAGATGGGCAGTTCAAGAAGGGCTCGGAAGCTCCATTTTCTTCGGACGGAATGGTTACATTTGCACAGGCTATCCGTGAGGGCAAAATGGATACATTTACAGATGATTTCAAGAAACTCACAGGCTCTGATGCTATGACTGTTCAGTACATGTTTGAACATAGTGATGATTTCCAGATTGGTGAGCGTCATTCAAAGGATGCTTAGTAATTGTTGAATTAAAAATAAGTTTATAGATTCTTGTTTTTCATCAGAAAAACAGGAATCGTAAATACCAAGAAAATAGATTTATCTATTTTCTTGTCCTGCG